>CEQM01095404.1_pt1 | contig 13537 bp, 10 predicted proteins | sample 531111 | NCBI WGS metagenome assembly CEQM01 (sample SAMEA2621278, study PRJEB7988) | marine metagenome | biome: marine biome (ENVO:00000447); feature: deep chlorophyll maximum layer (ENVO:xxxxxxxx); material: "saline water (ENVO:00002010), including plankton (ENVO:xxxxxxxx)" | depth 120 m
TTCTCGATTGAGCCAAACAATGAAGTTCGTTCTCTTGTCAATCAAGGCGAGGATAGCGTCACATGGATTGGGGGCGATATCATTTACCACATTATTGACCAATTTGAAGAATGGAAGGAGGAGCGAAAAACAGCAATTGATGCTGCAACTCGAGAGAACCTCATCTATCCTGGTAAACTTCTCTATCTTGAAAATCATACATTCCGTAACAAAGGACCTGCGATTGTTGGCATGAGGGTTCTCGGTGGCCGTGTCCATCTGGGTCAGCGATTGATGAAGGTCGACGGAACTGCTGTTGGTCAAATTCGAAGCCTTCGTTCCCGTTCAAGTGATGAGCTCAAAGAGGCAAAACAAGGCGAGGAAGTTGCTGTTGCAATCATGGGCCCAACGGTTGGAAGGCACATCGAAGAGTTGGAACAATTCTACGTCGATATCCCAGAATCCCACGTTCCAAGACTCGCAAAGGTTGAGTTGACTGAACTTGAAAAGGAGATTCTTGAGGAGATTATCAAACTCCATCGTAAGGATGACCATTTCTGGGGTCGACGGCACATTGCGTGATGTTTGTTCGACGTAAGAACGGCATACATTCAAGTATCATGTCAAGCGGTCGTTAGGCTGAGAACACATTAGGTGATTCATGATGGATGCTGGATTTTCACAACAAAACAGCGGCGGAGACGCCCGTACACAAGATCTCATACGAACCGTTGCAGATATTTCAAGCGCTTTGATGAATGAAGTTAGCAAGGTTATCATCGGGAAAAACGAGAACCTACGTCGAGTAACCGTTGGAATTCTGTCCAATGGTAATATGCTTCTCGAAGATTTTCCAGGTCTTGCGAAGACGCTTCTAGCAAACACCTTCGCACGTGCGCTTGGATGTAAGTTCAAGCGTGTTCAATTCACACCTGACTTGCTCCCTTCAGACATCATGGGTACATACATGTACGATCAAAAGTCTGGTGAATTCAAGTTGCGTGCAGGTCCATTGTTCTCGAACATTCTACTCGCTGACGAGATCAACCGTGCTCCTCCAAAGACTCAAGCAGCTTTGCTTGAAGCAATGGAAGAAAAGCAAGTCACCATTGAAGGTATTACCCACAAACTTCCTGCTCCGTTCGTTGTTCTTGCAACACAGAACCCAATCGAACAAGAAGGAACCTATCCACTTCCTGAAGCGCAAATGGACCGTTTCCTCATGAAGATGAGTATGGGTTACCCAGACCGTGCTGAAGAGAAAGCAATTCTTGCTCGACGTAAGTTGCGTGGAAAGGATGGACACGATGTTGAACAAATCACTTCTCCAAAGAAGGTTGTTGCTATGCAAAAGGCACTGGAAACAGTCCATGTTGATCCAGCAATTCTCGCATACATCGTTGAAATTGTTCAGCGTACTCGTGAAGACCATCGTGTCGTTAACGGTGCTTCGCCTCGTGCATCTCAATCATTGTTCAAGACAGGACGTGCTGCTGCTGCTATCGCAGGCCGAAACTACGTCATTCCTGATGACATCAAGGGAATCGCCCTTCAAATTATCAGTCACCGTATTGTCATGAAGCCTGAAGCAAAGATTCGTGGAATCACTGGAATGCACATCGTTCGAAAGATTCTCTCGGAAGTTCCAGTTCCTGTAATTTCTTGAACATAATCGCTTGTTGAAGGCTGAAGTTCAAAATGGGTGACCTCTTTAGGTCGCATTGAGGGGAGCGCAAATGACAATGAATCCGTACAAAATGGTCATCGCTGTTGCCAATCAAAAGGGTGGTTGCGCAAAGACCACAACTGCAGTTAATCTCGCTGCTGCACTCGCTAAAGGAAATCGAAAACAAGGTGTTCCTCCTGCAAAAGTCTTGCTTGTAGATCTTGATCCTCAAGGGAACTGTGCTACATCATTCGGTATTGAAAAGAAGAATATTCGTCGCACTGCATACGATGTTCTTGCCAATGATTCTGGCGAAGAACTTCCATTGATGGAGGAATACCTGCTTACTCCAAGAGAACTTACTGATGCTATGCAGAAGGCGTTTATTCTACGTAAAGGAAAAAAGGCTCCTCAAAATTTGACCATCGATAATCTCTGGTTGCTTCCAAGTGACATCCATCTCTCAGGAGCAGAAATCGAATTGTCTCACAAAATTGGACGTGAAACGAGACTTCGAGAGGGGCTTGAACCCATCATCGATGAATTTGATTACATCGTTATCGACACTCCTCCATCGCTTGGTTTACTCTCGATCAATGCGATGTGTGCTGCCAATTGGGTCATGGTTCCTGTTCAAGCAGAATACTATGCTCTTGAAGGATTTAGTATGTTGATGAACTCGATTAAGATGATTCAGAAGCGTATTAATCGTAATTTGAAAATCTTCGGTGTTGCGATGACAATGGTCGATGCTCGCTCAAAACTCAGCCGCCACGTCTGCACTGAAGTAAGCCGTAAAATTCCAAATAAAGTCTTCAATACAACGATTCGGCGCTTAGTCAAGGTCGCTGAAGCGCCTTGGAGTGGTGCTCCAACTGTGTTGTTAAACGAACCAAGAGCGAGTGGAGCTGGTGCAGGATCACTTGAATATTGGACACTTGCTAAAGAATTTCATAGCCGAGTTCAATCGATGCGTCGTGAATTTGGTGTCAAAGAGCATCCTAAATTATTGACTGGTCGACGTTAATGGGTTGAGAAATCAACACTTTCGACTTCCTTTCGCGCGGTCAGGTTAAGTACGAATGCGTACGCATTCGATTCGGGATGCACATATGACTGGAGAAGGAATGACCTCTGTAAGTGTAAGTTATGAGGTTCGTAGACAATTGAATACAATGCGGACGGTGAATGGACATAAGAGCGTAAATATGCTCCTTGAAGACATTATTCGGGCCCATAAAATGGCTCGAATGCGTGGTGAACTCGATGTGCTACAAGAGCATCTCAAGCGAGTTGCTGACGTAAACGTTGAGCATTTAGTCGATCGGTTGAACATGGCTCCATTCAAGGTTTGAGGTGATTGTAAATGATGGCATGGCGTCCACCTGGTTACCTCTTAACAACACAACAACTTGTTCGTGCTCTGTTTGATGATTCAACGGATGAATCCAAATTATTGACTGCTGCTGCTGCAGGTAAAGTCGAACTTTTCGCTCATAACAAATCATGGAATGCGGTTCTATGGTTGATTGTGAACACACTCAAAGAAGATGGAAAGCCAATCTACTCAGGAGATGAACTCAAAACTTTGCGTTCCTGTTTACCTATTGAGTGGCGTTGATCACTGATCGCCCATCTTAGCAAGGTATTCGTGACCATACCACTTCCATTGTTCCATTGTCCATCCTTCAGGTAGACCTCCTGCAGGCAATGGTGGAGCTTCCTTTGGCTCTTCTACGACTGGTTCTGGTTCTGCCTGTGGCTCAGGTGTTGATTCGCCCAGTGTAGCAATCGATTCAATGGATGCTTCATCACTAAACAATTCTTCAGCAGATACTTCTCTGGATGATTCAATGACTTCCTCTTCCTTCTCTTGTTCTTCAAGTTCCAATGGCTTGACATCTTCTTCCCAGAGAGAATCTGATTCAACGCCTCCAAAGGCAGAAGACCCTGCTGTTCCTTCCAATGCCTCATCCATTGCAGCTGAAGTTGGTAGTCCTGCTCCACCGTAAGTTTTCGAGATCTGGCTTGATTTCCTTCGTGAAGAGATTATTCCAATGATAACAATGACCAATGTCAGAATTCCAAACAGACCTCCTCCATAGACGAGTGCGTCGTTCATTGCATCCGACTTGTACCATTCTTCACTAGTAGATGTTGAATCCGATGTTGTATTCCAACTTGAGAATGTTTCAGGTGTTTGATTCGCTGCTTGAGAATCTGCAACGTATTGTACATAGGCTGGAGTTCTCCATCCGACGCAGACATCTCTCATATCTGTAAAGTCGAGATTACAGTGATCTTGAATGGTTTGAATTCGTGCGTCGTTATCATCGTAATCTGAATTCGAACCAGTTCCGTCTCTATCGATATCGAGATATTCATTTGGATCTAAATCCATGTCCTTCGATTCTGATCCATCCGCCCAGCCATCGCCATCTTTGTCCTCACATCCAAAGGATTCAAGTTCAGTATTCTGAAGAGGATCTTCTGGATCGGGTAACCATGCTTTGGTTGAACTTCCAGGCTTCGTTGGGCACTTATCAGGCATAACACCTGTTGCGTTGTCTCCATATCCATCGCCATCGCCATCAGCCCATTGTGAAATCATATCTGGAAGAGCATCTGCACCTTGTTCAGCAGTCCAATTCTCATCTGGATCGGAATAGCCATCAAGATCTCCATCTGGACATCCATAACGGTCCTTGGTCGAGAATCCATTGATGAATGGACAACCATCTGCCAGTGTCCCTTGAGGATTATCTCCGTAACCATCTCTGTCAGTATCTGCCCATTGTGAACTGTCTGCGGGATAGACATCACCGTCTTGGCCATCAGAGTTATCTCCGTATCCATCGCCATCGGAATCGATGGTTTGATCAGGATTTGATGGGAACATATCAGAATTATCTCCAACACCGTCACCATCAGAATCAACACTCTCATCTGCAATATTTGGGAACTCGTCGCTGTTATCTCCCACGCCATCACCATCTGAATCCAACGACTCATTTGGATCGGTAGGGAAGGCATCCAATGCATCAGTGACTCCATCTGCATCACTATCAACGTCATACAAGCGTACTCGTGTTGAAGATGTGAATCCAGAAATGATGTAGACTTCTCCATTATCACCTTTCAGTGAAGAGATTACCTTTCCACTGCTATCGTACATATCGCCTTCCTGGAAGGTCTGTACGTCTACAACAATAATTTCACCTGATTGTGTACCAACGTGGTAGGATGAAAAGTCCATCTGTTGAATGTAGACAATTTGAGGATTCGAACTGATTGATACCATATCATAGGTATAATCACTGAGATTGTAACGGAATAAATCGCCGCCAGCAGTTCCAACCAGCAAACGACCTTGGGCGTCGATATCAAGTGTATTTACTGCCGATGACATATCGGTAAGTTGTTGAACCAAAGTACCGGTATTGTCGTGCACCTTGACTCTGTTATCGTATCCTCCAGTGAGGACGTGCCCCTCTGATGTAACAAGCATCGATGTCATTCCACCTGTGTGAGAATTCGTAACAACGCCTGTTTCCATGCCTCCACTGTATTCCGCAGCTCTTCGTTGACCTGGGAAATATCCAATCCAGACATCACCATCATTGTCCCAGTCAACGGCATCAACAGGAGTAGATGTATTGATGTACTGAGTAATTATTTGCTGTGTCATTTGAATGATGACGACACCTGAATCATGAGCTACAGAAACAAGATTCTCACCAGAATCGACTCGAGCGGAATTTGCAGAGACGTTGAGATCAAGACTCCACACTTGCGTATGAACTCCAGATTGGAATGTGTTGACAGAGAGTGTACCTGAACCTGTTACCATCAGAACTTTCCCATCGTTTAATTGCTCCCAAGCCACCACTTTTTCGTTAATCTGTTCGGTTTGTCCAGCATCAATCAGGGACGCTGTTGTCGATAAAACAGGTGCTAAAATCGGCAGTAGAAGCAAACAAAGGACAATCGTTGCTACGGTTCGCATAGTACGGGGAGGACGAAGGGAATTATCAAACAGACGCATGATTGTCCATTCAAGATTCGTCTGATTCTTCATCAGCCGGCTTCATTCGTGGAAGGACCGGAGTGATGGAGGCAGTCTTCACTTCCTTCTTTGGATTTGAGATCGGAGTCAGGCGTTGAACAGGCCGTAGTGTTGCGGTTCCAGTAGATTCCTTTGGAATTACATTCAATGGTGTCATTGTTCCTGTGATAGGACGCATTGTTGCAGATTCTGTTTCAACAACCTCTTCGACCCCTTCTTCCATTGCTTCAGAAACTTCTGAAACGTCACGGCGTGTAATTCGGGCTTCGTCATCGCTTGTTCCGAACGCTCCGTCTTCACCAGGTGTAATACTGACCTCAACTGCACCAACTGGTACAATGATTTCCTCAGCAGGTAGCTCCTGGGTTGGTTGGACAACTGGAGCCTGCGGTTGGAGTGGCATACGTACCTTGCGCTCGAGAGGCTTCGGCAGAGCGACCTCAGCCGATGTACCAATAGGTGCCTTGACTGGGCGGAGGGTTGGTGCTTGACCAAGTGGTTTTGCTCCACCAATTGGTGCTCGCATTCCTCCAAGTCCCATGCCTTGCTGAGGCGTTGCTCCGAGGGATCCTGACATACCACCAAGTCCAGGGGCACGAGTTCCCAGTGCAGATGGGTCTTGGCCAAGCGGCATTGCTGCTGGTGCTTGTCCAGAGATGGATTGCATCCATTTCTGTCGCTTTTCAGCACGAGTATCGGTTGATTGGAGTTCAGCAAACTCTTGTTCACGTGATTGAAGTTCTGATTCAGAGACATCAATTTCTCCTTGAATCTGTGAGGTAATGGCATCACGCATCTTGATTTCAGCCATCTCACGGAAGGAGTCCATCTTCTCAGAAAGATTGTTCAGACGATCACGGACTTCAGCACGCTTGAGTCCAAGTTGAGCCTCAATTTCTGCACGGATTGAAGCTTCACGCTTGCGTACATCGATGAGAGCCTTGTTTCGCATAATCTCTTCACGCTTGTCGAGTTGACGTTCAAGTTGAACTGCAATCTCTTCTTGCTTTCGAGTTCTGAAGGCTGAAAGACGCTCTTCCATATCGACTTCGAGTTCCAAAGCCGTTTCTTCCTTGAGCAGATCCAAATCGGTCTCAAAGGTCAAACGTTCATTGCGTAGTTGAGCATCAAGTTCTGCCATAATGGCCTTTCTTGCAGCAGTTTCACGAGATTGGAATTCGATTTCAAGGCGTTCTGCCCAATCGGTTCGCTTTGCTTCATACTGTTCCTCCAATTGTCCGCGGAGTTCCGTTTCACGTTCGAAACGGAAGCGAGCCAGTCTGTTTTGGATTTCTGCTTCACGGGCACCTCGATAGGATGTGAATTCGTCATCTGAACGTCGAGCAAGTTCTTGTTCAAGTTCACTTTTCAGAACCTTGGAGATATCATCGACAGCCTTTGAGAATGTGATGTCATACTTTTCCTTCAAGCGACCCTTGCGTTCTGTGAGACGTTCTGCATGATTCTCTTCGAGTTGCTTTTGGATTTCAACTCTCAATTCATCGCGTCGTCGAGCGATTGCAAGTTCAACATCTTCACGCATTCGCTCTTCGAGATCTTCTGTCTCTTGGCGAAGTTGAGTTTCAAGTTCCTGTTGGAGTTGTTGAGCAATATCCTCTTCGAGACGAAGACTGCGACGATCGTATTCTGCACGAAGACGTGCTTCACGTTGTTGGAGTCGATTGCGAAGTTGTTGCTCAAGACGAGTACGAATACCACGCCGTAGTTGCTCTTCACGTTCTGCAAGACGAGCATTGTGGCCTTCTTCAAGGGATTCAATTTCCTTGTCTTCAAGAGCGATGAAACGTGATTCCATCTCCTCTTCAATACCAGCCTCAAGTTCACGAATTCGTTGTTGAAGGCGTTGATTGTATTCCAATGCCATTCGCTCTTTTTGTAAAGCAAGGCGTCGGCGATGTTCATCTTGGAGTTGTCCTTCAATGGATTGCTTTAGATTCTCTTTATGTTCCTCGAGTCTACGATCGTGTTCGTGTTCAAGTTGATTCTGAAGATTTGAAATTTCTCGCTTAAGTCTCAGATCGAGTTGTTCACGCATTCGGGTTTCTTCACCAGCAAGTGTTGAACGTTCCATTTCTGCAAGTTCAACTTCCATATCGGTTCTCATTTCCTTTTCGAGAGCGTCGAGTGTTAGTTCGTGTTGTACTGCAAGGTCGTTTGCAATTGCGTCTTGCATGGCTGAGACTCGCTCTGCAATCGCTTGTTGACGCAATCGGCGCTCTCGACGAATATCTGCTCGCATTCGCTCTTCTTGGCGGAATCGAGCACTGGTCAGCATTGCTTGATCAGTTGACACTGCTGGAGAGGTTGTGAATTGACTACGAAGAGCTGCAAGGCTTAGCCTGTCCGCGTTTTCACGCTTCTTTCGAGCAGCATCCAACAGCTCGTCTGGCCTGCTTTCGCTAGCACTCATAACATCCCATCCGAACATGTATCGACCTTTCTTCATACATAAGGTGCGCGACGCTAGCGATGGCAGAACGGCCTGTTTTTAACGCGAAAAACTGTTCTCGTCTCACTCTTCTTCTGCATCTGGATTGAATACAGGAGGTTGTGGTTTTGCCAAGTAGTAAACCGCAAACAGACATGATGCTAGGAAGAGCCAGCCAGGCGGTGCTAACTTAGAACCGAGTTCGAGTTGATTATCTGATGCGCCTGTACGAATCATAGCATAGATAATCGCTGTTAACAAACAAGCCATTTGCAAGATTGAAAGTTTGAGATCGAGACCGTGTTTGAGTTTTGATAGGCGGCGATCACTGATCATCATTGCTCCAGAAATGAACATAATCGGTAGGATGAGCATATCTAACCCTGGTGTAGCAGCACAATCTGCTCTTTCACCTATTCCGTTGATACAGATTTCAACATGCGTTAAATCTGGTCCAAAGTTGAGAATAGGTTGCAACCAAATGAAACCTGCTGCTCCCATCAATAGAATGGCATTTCCTGGTGAAGAAAGTCCATGGAAGTAAGGCAAACCGCTGCCTTCTTCGTGTTGGAATCGAGCGAGGCGCAGCATTCCTGTTCCGATGATCCAGAATCCTGCAAGTGCAAGGGAAATGGTCCACATTGGTGCTGCTTCTCCCCATCGTCCAAACATGATGAACATCATCAGGGCTGGAGCGACACAGAATGAGAGACAGTCTGACATAATATCCAATGATCCACCGAGAAGTTTCTGCTTTGAATATCGACGAGCAATTGGCCCATCGATAATATCTCCAATTGCTGAAAGGAAGATACAGAGCATGGATGCCCAGATGTATTTGGATTTCAATCCGTCTCCGAATGGTTGACTCATATCCTCAACTGCAAGAATAAGAAACATGATTGAAGCTGTACCAAACATGGCATTTGTCAGCGTAATGTAGTCTGCTAGACCTGTTAATCGGAATGTAGATCTCATATTCTCATCTCAGAAAGACACTTTGAATGGGACGTCGCAAGCTGGACACGTGATTGTCCGCTCTCCTGGTCTCTGTTTCATACGAAGACTTCTGTCACAAGCAGGGCATTGAATTTCAACTCGAATGACTTTGGCCGTGAGTGTGAATTGTGTATCGCACCCACCGCAGCGTAATTCTGCAGGACGCTGATCAACTCCTGCAATCAGAACCTTTGAACATGAAGGACAAGAGAGGCGTTCTTCTTTCCACTTCTTTCGGGTTGGGGCGTGATCTGTACGGACATTTGCTCCGCATAGTTCGCATTGAATATCACCAAGTGCAGATGGTAGAAGACCGTTGCATTTTGGGCACGAGAGAGGAGGAGGGGCTATCCTTGACTCCACTGTTAATGTTTCATCCATGATTGACCATCACCCTTCTTGTTTTGAGTTGTTCGCTGATGATTTCCGTCAAGAGGATGATTCCTCGTCATCCCCGCCCTTTCCGACAAGAATCAATTTCACAGGTAGGAAATTCCATGGTAAATCCAACGGTATATTGTATTCTTGTGCTAGTTGCTGAACGAATTGTTTCGCTCCAACTTGGCCTCTTGAATTGGCTAAGTCAATGGAATGAACATGTGTCAGTGCTGCGATATCATCCAGCGGAGATCCTGTTGCGATGACTTGTGTGGATTGATCACTGATCATTCCTGGAAGTTCAACTCTCTTGCTGACCTTCCACCATCGGGCGCGTCCTACATCTCGATGATTTTCGATAAGTCCGACCTTGACCAAGCGTTTGAGGTGATGATAGAGATTGTATCTATCGACTGAAACTTGGTCTTGTAATTGAACAGTGCTCATCTCTTCCACTTGCAAGAGAACCTCGTATGCATGACGACGAGTTGGATGGGTCAGAGCGGCGATTAGGGGGTCAGTTCGTACTCGGCTCATGCGCTCACCGTTTCATACTGAGGATTGCTTAGGTTTGAAGATATCCTCTCAATTGTCGCTGTTTAGGAATTGCTTCTTGCCCGTATTAAATGCAGAAACTGTTGCATCCCATAGGGCTTTGAGGGTATTGAGTAGGAGTTTGTAGGTTCCTGAACCTTCAGCAAGCCGAGCCCCATTGAGGATGACCAGAATAACTGATGCCTCGTGAACCAGAACGCCTACCCAGAGTTGGTCATAGAAGTCATTGAGAACTGCAAAGACGAGCGTTATTGTAACGAGAACCGAGAATGTGAGGTTCTGTCTGAAATTACGTTCAGTCTTGCGAGCCAAGACGATAAGATCGGTTAGCATTCTTGGATCGTCTCCCGGGATAAGAACGTCCGCTGCTTCGACATTGACCGATTCACCTGAACCAACAGCAACGCCAACATCAGCCACTGCCAGTGCTGCTGCATCATTGAATCCGTCACCGACCATCATGGTGACATGTGTCTTTGAGCGACTGCGAACCCAAGTGACTTTTTCTTCTGGAGAGAGATTACCATGTGCTGCGTTTGCTGAAAGCCCAACAGAGGCTGCAAATCGATCGACTGCACCTTGTTGGTCTCCAGAAAGGATCTCGACACTAATGCCTCGCTTATGGAGTTCAGGAATCAATTCATCAGCGCCTTGCCGTGTGTCATCATGAATGAATGTGAAGAGCGCGACACACTTGCCACCCTTTGTCAATACAGAGGCCCCATGTCCTTGGGCATCCGCTTCTACCACACCGACTCGAAGTTCTTCGGGTAAGACAATTGCGTGTTCAACCAACGCATCAGGACGAAGCATGAGAACAATTTCCTTGTTTCGAAGTGCTTGAATTCCAGCATCAATATCTTTGATTTTTTTCACTTCTGAAGCTGTGATGTTCTGCTCCTCAGCGTATTCTCGCAAGGCGTCAGCATATGGATGTGAAGAGCGAGCCTCAATACCTGCTGCCAAAGCGATCGATGCATCTCTGCGACGCCCTTTGGCAATAACGACGTCGCCCAATGACGGTTTTCCTGAGGTCAGCGTCCCGGTCTTATCCAGGAGGACGTGATTGACCTTAGCAAGACGATCGAGAACATTTCCTCCGCGAGCAATTGCTCCAATGTGAGCAGAACGAGCAAGTGATGCTGCATGAGGAACAGGTGCTGCAAGCAAAAGAGCACATGGGCAAGCAACGACCCAGAGAAGGAGAACGATCTTCCAATCCTGAGGGAAAATAAACCAGTATACTCCGATTGCGCCGAAGAGGACAAGTGGAACCCATATTGCAGTGAATAATTCAATGGTTGCCTGATGGCGAGGAGGTTCATCTCTGAACGTATGAACCGCTTCTATCAATTCGTACAACTGAGTTCCTTCCCCAACTGCTTCTACTTTCATAACCACTGGACCTCGGGCCAAAACAAGTCCTGCTTGGATTTCATCGCCTTCTGTTACATCAACTGGGACAGATTCTCCAGTAAGTGGTGCCTTGTTGAGCGCTCCTTTCCCTTCAACGATGACTCCATCTGCAGGGATTAACTCTCCACTTCGAATCTCGATAAAATCGCCTTTGTTGATTAAATCAATTGGAATCTGTTCACTCGTTGGGTGTTGATGTGGCATTGCTAAGGGTGCTGGTTGAGTCATGACCATTGGACTTCCAATACTAATTGAAGTTAGATTGGATGTATTTACGCGGTTCAATCTTCGGGCAACACGTGGTAATCGATCCAATCCACCTTGCATTGCCTCTCTTGCTTTGACAAGAGCATCCCCCTCTAAATGAGCAGTAAAGGCGACCAGAATCGAAACAATAAGCGCTTCTTCCCACATCATCAAACCACAGGCGCCAATAACAGCTAAACTGGTCAGCACTTGGAAACCAATCTGGCGATTCAAGAGCCCTGCAAGTGCTTCTCGAAACATCTGATAACTGGAAATAACAATTCCAGGGATTGCAATTACGGCCGGAATCCAACCTTCAATGCCCATGAGGTGAAGGGCATAAACGACAACGAGAAGAGGGACTGCAAATGAGGCTCCAAGTAACCGATATTGATCTGGACGCAGACGATTAGAGGTTGCTGCGATGAGTTTTGGAGGCGAACCGCAGACATTTTCCAGAGCTTCATCTCGCTTTCTAAGTAAATCAGCATCGGCTTGGGAAACAAGTTGTAGAAGGATATGGCCTTCTTTTTCAATCTCAACATCAAGGATTCCTGGCTGAAGTTTCAGTAGTTTACGCAACCCACGAATCTCGATGTTGTTGCGTTTTGCAACCGTTGCTGCTTTCACTCCCTTCAACATATGATGTTCAGTATCTGGAGCATGTCCAAGTGAGCGAAGGACATTGGATACTTCGGCTATCGAACCTTTTTCTAAATCAACAGAAAGACGAACTTCACCAGATGTTGCTGATACGTATGGGTCGGAAACTTGAGGAAGATGATTGAGAGCTCGAGTTGCTTTACCAGCGCAATCTGGACAATCCATTCCAATCAGTTGCCATTCCACTGCGTAATTCCCAGTAGCCTGCATGATTACATCGGCATCGAGAATCTCGATGTTTTCTGGTACTTCTTCAGCAACGATGACAGGTTCTGCTTTTTCTTGAACAGGCGCAGCCTTGACCACAGGTTCCTCATCTTCAAGGGAAAAGAACACCTCTTCGTCCTTTTCCCCCATATACTGAGTGCCTTGTTCCTGTTTGATTAATTCTCTCATGATTTTGTGCAGAATTCTTGTAAGAATCTTCTTCAAAGAGGAGGCAGTCGATGGTCTATGGAGTGGCTTCCCCCTGGATGGTGTCCAAAGGTTGTTGCTTTCGATATTGATGGAACATTGACCGATGAAAACAAACTGTTGGATATGCATGCTGTGGAAGCCTTGAGAAGGCTTGAAACAGCAGGTATCACGGTTGTTCTTGCAACTGGAAATGTTCGAGCAATCACCTACGGATTGTGGAGATTTATTGGACTCAAGGGCCCTATATGCTGCGAAAATGGTGGCGTTTTATGGCACCCCTCATGGCCTGAACCTATTGTTCGTGCTTCTGGACAAGAGGCGAAACAAGCAGCTCAATGGCTGGCTGAAGAGCATCAAGAGATTGATCCAAATGGAATCACCACCAACGCTTGGAGAGAAAGTGAATGGTGTTTATTCGCCGATGAAGATCTCGAAACAGTAACATCCTCAATCAGTCAGAGTGAATGGAAGCATCTCGATGTTGTGCGAACTGGGTTTGCTATTCATCTCATGGAGCCACATCTATCGAAGGGAAGTGGTTTGACTGTGCTTTTGGAAAAGATGGGATGGTCTGCAAACGATTTGCTCTGTGTCGGCGATGCTCCAAATGACTTGTCGATGTTTGAAATGGCAGGCTGGTCCGTTTCAGTGGGAACACCATTCGATGATGTGCGTGCGGCAGCAGATGTTGTTTCACCATACC
>CEQM01011409.1_pt1 | contig 13510 bp, 14 predicted proteins | sample 531111 | NCBI WGS metagenome assembly CEQM01 (sample SAMEA2621278, study PRJEB7988) | marine metagenome | biome: marine biome (ENVO:00000447); feature: deep chlorophyll maximum layer (ENVO:xxxxxxxx); material: "saline water (ENVO:00002010), including plankton (ENVO:xxxxxxxx)" | depth 120 m
GTTTTGCTCCTTGCGCAAATGTCTAGTCGAGGAAATCTACTTCATCCAAATTATACTGATGAGGTTGTTGCCAATGGCTGTAAGCACCCTGGTGTGTTTGGGTTTATTGGCAACGGTTCAAGGCCAAATGAATTGGCCGAGTTACGTTCTAAGGTTGGAGAAGAGAAAATGATCTGGACGCCGGGTGTGAATCTAGCTGTAGGAGATGGGGAAATGGGTCAGAGATATGGCGACCCTAGAGAGGCCGTTCTTGCTGGCTCTGATTGTATCATTGTCGGTAGTGGGATTCATCGCTCTGACAATCCAACAAAATCTGCTAAGAAGTACGCTGATGCTTCTTGGAACGCTTTACTAGAGAGAGAGTCATGAGTACTGGAATTGTCGGATGGTTAGTTGTAATTCCAATGTCAATTGGTCTTTCATGGCTAATTTGGAGTATCTGGGATAACAATCGGAAATTAGACTCAAGGCTTGCTGCCGGTGATGTAGAACTTTTGTCATCTTCGTCTTACAAAATAACCGAGATTGTGCAGGCGCCCGCTGGAAGTAGAATTGAAGCTTCAGTAAGTCCGGTTTTACCACCCGATGCTTCCGGTTACATTCGACAAACACTGCCAGATGGTAGAATTGCTATGATTCCAGTCACTACTGTGCATCAGCCTATCCAATCAGTCCATTCGACCACGCATACCAGCCAGCAGCCCCCAGAGATGTGAATATCACCAATATAATGAGTAATCTCTTTGCTTTGCTAGAGCGTTTCTTCGGCTTGATTTGGTTGATAACTGGATTTATCGCCGGTGTAGGTAATGGGAGAATTGGTAGCGGGGCAACGTCTTCTTCAATCTCGATCATCTCTTCGACCGGGTGAATTGAATCAAGGTCTTCTAGACCTGGTGCTTCTGGAATTGGGCCTAAAACTAAGCTCCAGATAGATTCGATTGCTGCTGCTGTGATTGGCTTTTCCACCCAACCAATTGCGCCAGCAGAATGAGTTGCGTCCTGTGCAAGTTGCGCTTGGCGCTTTGGCGCTGAAAATAAAATTCTACAATCTTTCCCATGCTCCCTCATCTCTAAGGCGGATAAATGTCCGTCCATAGAAGGTATGTCTAATGACATAACTACAAGTTCTGGATCAAGGCGAATGTATTCGTCAACCGCTTTGTCTCCATCCTCACATGTTACGACATTGAATTCTCTCTGACGGAATATTGCTGTTAGGCGATGGAGGGACATTTGGTTGTTATCGACAATGAGCACTGTTGGTGCTTCTTCGTCTTCAACATCGGTTACTCTCGCCATGGCTAACAGTCCTGTGAGTTGCTTCATACTCATGAAATAACCGCTTCAAATCTGAATTTGAAGTCATTCTTCCTCGTCTATGATAATTTCCGCCGGTCCATCCTTTGGATTGGTGAAGGTGTCTCTAACTGCTTCTGATTCTGAAACTTGGTCTTCTAATGCCCTCTGGCGGGCCGGGGCTTTAACAAATTGTAATTGTAATTCTGAAATTATTCCGTTGAGCATAGTGCTTTCTTTAGAAGAAAGATTCCCTTGCATTTTTTCCTTCATCATAGATAGTGTGTCGATTGCGGCTTTGGTTTCGCCCAGGTTGTAATGCACCTTCCCTTCACTATCTTGTAACATACCCATGTGCATCATTGCACTGCGTTGTAGCATGTGCACCAACTGAAATAAATGGGTGCTAGTCTCATCGTCAAAAAATTCATCAGCCATTTTAATCACTCACTCGAAAAGCTGCTCCAATAGCCAGTCTGGGTCGAATTGTATCAAGTCGTCATACTCTTGGCCAACCCCACAAAGTACGATCGGGCGACCGGTTGCGTGTGCTATGGATAATCCAGCGCCACCTTTAGCATCAGTGTCTAATTTCGTTAATACCGCTCCATCGAACTTTAGCATTTCTTGGAAATTTCTTGCTTGGTCTACAGCGTCATTTCCGGCCAATGCATCTCCGACGAAGAGAGTTAGGTGTGGGTTTGCAACCCTTCTGACCTTTTCGAGTTCGGCCATCAAATTAGATTTGTTTTGCATTCTTCCAGCAGTATCTACTAGAACAACATCAATTCCTTTTGCCTTCGCCGAATCGATTGCGTCTCTCGCAATTGCTGCTGAATCTCCGCCTCTTTGGGAAGAAACACAGCGGATATTCAAGCGGTCACAATGGGTTTCTAATTGCTCAATAGCACCTGCTCTGAATGTATCTCCTGCTGCTGCAATTACTGAATGACCGCGCTTTTGTAATAAGTGGGCAATCTTAGCAACTGTTGTCGTTTTACCAGTTCCATTTACTCCGACGAACATAATCGATACAGGAGTGTCTCCTTTATCGATGAAGCTTTGGATGCTTTCGAAAAAGTCCCAATAACCAGCTTGTAGGATACTACGTAATGACCTTTTGAGACTGGCTTCAAGAACTTTGGAGAGGTCTGCTCCTTTACGTAATCTTTGGCCTACCAGGTTTTTCCTGAGAGCGCCCATTACCGCTGAAACCGCGTCCGATGATATATCGGATTCGAGCATTATCCATTCTAGCTCTTCCATCAAATCGGTTAGAGCGTCACTTTGCTTAATTACGCGCCCACCGGATTCGACAACACCGCCACCAAGGTCGATTTTTATCCCATCTTCTTCTTTGGTACCAAGGCCGCCCGTTGGGGCTGCTTTAACTTCAACTAGTTGTCTTCCAGTTGTTGTCCTCATCATGTGTAAATCTACTTTTGAACCTGCCAATCTTGAAACTTCTTTTCCGCCTCTTTTTTTGAGTTCTTTCGCGTTGACTTTGCGTTGTTTGGTTTCTCTCTTAGCTTGTTTTGCTAAAATTTTCTTTTCTTTTCGAGTTAATTTTGTTGGAAGAGTGTATTCTTCTTCTTCATCCCATTCATCCCATTCATCTGTAGATTCGGGGGGCAGTTCCAATTCTTCGCTTTCATCCAACTCCTCCCATTCTTCTTCAGAGGAGGTTTTTTCCTCGAATTCTTGGTGTTGATCAAGAGCCTCTTTTGCTTCATCAGTCCCCTCTTCGGCAGAGAGGGAGTCGGCGTCTACTTCAGATGCAGCATTTCGCACCTTTTTGCGGAATTTATCGAAAAGACCCATTTCAATCACCTAATCATCTAGAGTTAATTTCCCACCCATGCCTCTTCTTCGGCGTTTAGGTGTCGGGCTTGGGGTTTTTTCTTTCTCAGAACTAATTTCTGGTTCTTCGATTTCTTTTGCTGCGCTAGATATTTCTTTTGCTGCTCTGTCGAAAGTAGATGCTAATTCTTCAATTCTATGAGTAAGAGTTGTAGCATCGGCTTCGAATTGAGTTTTTAATTCAACCAAATCTTCCAGGCGCTTCGAAACTAATTCATTCGCGCTTTCAGGGCTTCTTTCGCCAAAAATACCACTCCCCAAATCTACGATTGTTGTCGAGTCGCTAGGGATTGGAATCATTACTCCAGCCCCTAGAGGTATATGTCCGCCTTTGCCTTTGGCTAAAGCGGCAAGTGCTTGCTTGGTATCGTTGTGTTCGAGTTGAACTGCTTCTATTCGTTCTATCTGCGCTTGAATCTCTTCAAGGCGCTGCCGATTCATGTCGACTAATCGCGCCATGCGTTGAAGTTCGCTTGAATCAACCATAGGCCTCACCTAATGGGAGTTGCCTCACCATCAAGAACCCGACGATTGTCGAAGTTCACTCTTCCTCTGCTTTTGGAGCTATTATTCCGCCTGCTGCTGCTATCTGGTCACGGAAAGCGTCAAGTATTCTAGGTTCGGTAGAAGTTCGAGGGTCGATTTCAGAAACTGAATCGATTATTATTGAGCGGCGGTTCGCTTTGTGTCGAGAACCAATAATCGAATAACAGCGGTGTTCTGCATCGTCTGCTGAGTCTGCGACTAAGTCCATATTGAACTTCTGACGTTGGCTGCCGAATGGAGCGGTGCCGGATACGCGGAAGGCTTGCATGTAGCCGCCGACCTGTGAATGTAACTTAAACGCGCTGGCGCGGAGCCATAAGCCTGAAGATTCAATCGTGATGTGTTTATCAGGGTGGTTATGCGGGTAATGATTGCTATTGTTATCATCGCCCTTATGGCCCCGCAGTACGCCTCTTCGCCCAGTTCAGAAGTGATGGTTGTTGATGTCGTAGATGATGATTTAAACGCTTTAGATGGAAGTGGAGTTATCATCGCGGTGGCAGATACGGGTATTGACATGGACCATTCGTGTTTCAGAAATTCAAGTGAGGATGTTGGGGTGCCCGGTCCTTCGCATCGAAAAATCATGTTGCTAAACGATACTGTTGATGATTGGGATAACCAGGGCCATCAACAATTTAGGCACGGCACCCATATTGCAGGAATATTGGCTTGCGACGCAATAGATGGGGCTGAAGGGGTTAGTTCCTTGTCTAATGGTTCAAAACTACTTGTGCAAGATGTTGTAGATTCCACGGGCTGGGTTGTTCCAGAGAATGTCGATTCATTATTATCTGAAGCTTCTGCGAACGGAGCAGTCATCAACTCTTGGTCTTGGGGGGATAATTCGATCAATTACACCAATAGAAGTCATACAATAGATGAGTGGACTGTTGAAAACCCATGGTCGCTAATATTTGTCGCACCAGGAAATAATGGTGGGATGATGTTGGAGCCATCTAATGCTTACAATGTTGTATCTGTGGCGGCATCGGATTCTGAAGAAAATGCTAGTATGTGGCCATCAAGTTCGCATGGGCCCGACGTTAATGGTAGAAGAGGTACTCTAATTTCAGCGCCAGGGATGGGGGTTGTTTCCGCAAAGGCTGATGGGAATAAATCTAGTCTGAATAATGGGACATACTCAATGACTGGTACGTCTATGGCGACTCCTATGGCTGCTTCTTTTACTGCACTATTACAACAAAAGGTCGAACAAGAATACGGCTACACTCCTTCTGCACCACTATTGAGGGCGATGCTTGCTTCTTCTGCAGAAGGAATCATTGGTGATAGTCCAGACCCAATTCAAGGGTACGGTAGGCCGAATTTGGATTCATTTAGTGAAGGTTTGTACATTCATGATTCCTATCAAGTAGAGGATTGGATGTCTATTATTCAATCCAGAGGAGGTACTCTTGAGTCAATGAAATCTAATCCCTGGGATGGTTCTGGAGCGGTTGGTCCGTTTTTGTCACAAAACGAGTCTTGGAGTGAGTTTTTCCGGCCAACTCCTGGAGAAGATGTTGAAATTGTAATGTCTTACAATGCCCGACCAATGGGGCAAGAAATTGATGATTTAAGATTAATTTTGAAAACTTCTGATGGGAGATTTGCAGTGGATGATAAAATAGGGAATTCTGGGTATAGTCAGTTGTATTACAGTTCATTCACAACCCCAATTGCTCTTAATTCGTCTAATGAGACAACGGTAATGATTCGAGTTGCGGCAGAAATGTTAGAGGATGTAGAATGGATCGAAGTAGAAGTATTGGCTAATTCTATTTCTGGAACTGGACAAAACGGCACATTAGGTATAGATGGAACAATGTTGGGTTTTGGAATTACTGCAACTGGTGTTTCTGATTTAATTCAAAATACTGGGCCTGTAATTGTGATGAATGATGGGCCTTCGGGTGGAGAAAATTATTCTACTAACTTCACGATAAATTTGACAATTAGTGATGTAGAATTAGACGGGGTATTCGTCGAAACAAATTTGGTAAATTCTAATTTTTCAATTCATTTCGATGAGTGTACTTTCACGTTAGTTAATCAGAGTGAAATTTTGTGCACAATAGATGTGTCAAGAGATTTGGTTCCCTTGCCGATAAATCGCGAAGATTGGTATTTTGAGATTATTGCTGTCGATGATAATTCTTCATTCTGGACGGAGTCTAAAAATTCGTCTTTTGAAACTGAAATTTTTACCATTTGGTGGGAGGCTCCATTACTAGAAGAGCCGGTTGTTTCGCCGCCGATGGAAGAAAGTGACGATGTGGGGGATAATCGGACATTAATCTGGGGGGTTTTGGGGATTGTCGCGGGGGTTGTTGTGGCTACTAGTGTCATGTTTAGGCGCCGAGAAAGTGTGATTTCAGAATGGGTTCTTCCGCCGTTTAGGGAAGAAGAATAGTAAACCATGGCGCGAGTGAACATTAAGTCAAGTTGCTCTATGGGCGCTATGTCCGAAGGACAAAGGTGAGAGAAAAATGGGAGAAAGACTCTATGTTGGAATTGATTTAGGAACATACCAATCTACTATCGCAAGTAGTGCTGGTTCGATGGAAACTATCGAAACTGTGGTTGGTCGACCTAAGGACCCCATCGCTAGAAATATGCTAAAGCGTGATGTTTTGTTTGGAAACGAAGCTTTGCAGAATAAAATGTCATGTAACCTTTACCGCCCAATGGCTGCAGGAGTTGCTCAGGATGATGAAGCAAACCTTGCTGCTGCAAAGGCATTCGTAACCCACTTAATCGAGTCCGTTGGACCTGAAGAGTACGACGAGGTTTTCGGAGTAATTTGTTCTCCATCACATGTTTCTTTCACTGATAAAAGCAACCTTGTTGCAACCCTACGTGGACAAGTAAATGCAATCATGGTAGTTACTGAGCCATTCGCAACCGCATATGGAATCGGAGAATACAATGGTACAATTTGTGTCGATATCGGAGCAGGTACTACAGATATTGCACGCCTTTACGGTATCTTCCCAACCGATGAAGACCAGGTGACAATACAAGAAGCTGGAGATTGGATCGATATGCAATTGATGACTTTAGTTCAGAAGAAATTCACTGGAGCCCAAGTCACTAAGGACATGGTCCGTAAGTGGAAAGAAGAATACTCCTATGTTGACGGTGAAGACCGTGTTCAGATGGTCGAACTATCTGTTGAAGGTAAGAAGCAAGAAGTCGATGTTGGAGATTTAATCAAGTCGGCATGCAGCATGATTGTAGGACACGTTGGTGGTGCAATCAAGTCGATTATTGCAACAGCAGACCCTGAGTATCAACCTACTTTTAGAAACAATATCATCCTATCTGGTGGAGGATCTTTGATTGGCGGTATTGCAGACGCAATCGCAAATGAAATCTCAGATATTGGAGATGTTACTGTTACCTGTGTAGATGACCCAATTGAAAAGGTCGCTACCGGCGCTATGGCGCTTGCTCAGGACATGCCTGACGAACAATATACCTCTATCAACTGAAGTTGATTTAGAGATGGCTAGTAAGCCATAGTTCGATTTGTAAAGGGTTTCAGTTCCTTTAGTGAATTGGAACTGTTGGCGATTGTTTTAAGATTCAAATCGTTTTCTAGAATATATGAACCTCGACACGGCAGCGGCTTGGGCAGAAGTATTTGGTTTGGTAACTATTCTTGGGGCAGCAATATATTCATGGTTTCAAATCAAAGAATTACGACGCTCGAGAGATAGTGTAACGGCGATGAACTTAGCAGCTAATTTCCAAAATGAGGATTTTGTTGTCGGCCTTACTGCCATCATGAACATGGATTTTGATTTAAGCAAGTTTACACCGGGCGATGCCAAGGGTAATTTCATCACTTTCCGTGAACATTTTGGAGAAGATTGGCCTAAAGTGATGACTGTCTTGACAACATGGGAAAGTGTGGGAGTTCTCATCCACCGAGGAGATATGGATTTCCATGCACTGTATGATCTCTTTTCTGGAGTCATTATCAAGACTTACGAAATGTTTTCGTTCTATTTCGAGCCTATCCGAGAGCAGGAGAATGACAAGGATATGGAGTGGTTCATCTGGCTCGCCGATCGCGTTATTGAATACGAAAACGAGGGTTCGGGAACGGCTCCTGCACACATTGCTTTCAAAAATTGGAAACCACCTAAGCGAGTTTGAACATATTTTGCAATAGTAAAATGAGCCTTTTGAGTCGAGACGGGTGCTAAATAAGGGTCTCATAATGGGCTTATACAAGACCTCGACCAATGAAAGGTTGAAGAATGGTTGTTGCACGATTGGCCTTAATGACGCTCGGCTCTTCGACCCCAGGTGGTATTAATCGAATCACAAATTCGACCGGTGATGAACGTGCTGCACTCGAAGGAATGTTACGCGCTTACCCTGTAGAACAATTGGTAGAAGAGGTCTTAGTTGCTTGGCAAGAGCTTGCTGATAGGAATGAAGATTTAGTGACTTCAAAACAAAGATTACGGGTTTTAGAATTAGATTTAGCAGAAAGAAAGGATGAGGTCGCCCCAGAGATTGCGCAACTTCGTGCTGCGGAAAGTCACTTGGAAGAAACAAGTGCTAGAATTGTCCATTTGGAAAGATTGTTAGAAGATTCGAAAAAGGAATTGGCTGAAAATAAATCTGGTTTATCCGCAGAACAACTTGCTTCTCTAGAAACTGAGGCGTCTCAACTCCGTGAATTAACTACTCAACAAGACGATGTTATCGGTGAAATGGAAGGCCGTATGTCTCAAATGGTTGAGGCGCTTGAAAGGGCTGCTGATGCTGGATTGACAAGTGTTACTGCTGATGAAGTCAGGGCGCTAAAGGCACAAGCGGATTCTTTGTCCGGGGATTTAGATGCTGAGAAGGCTGCTAATGATTCTCTAGAAGAGGAAAGGCAAAGGTTGAGAGACATAGCTGATAGACTTCGAGGATTATTGGATGCTAGAGATAAGCGACTAGGGGAATTGGAAGAGCAATTGGAGAGGGTTATGCAAGGCCCACGCTCCGTTTCCGCTGAGCATGATTATTTGGTCGAGCAAATTGAAGAATTAAAGCGTAGATTACTAGAAAGAAATCGCGAATATGAATCACTTCGACGTAGAGAGCGTCGCTTGCACAACGATGTATTCGAAAGAGATGAGAGAATCCAACAAATGTCACTAACCATAGCTGACTTTGAATCTGCATTAACCGATAGAACTTCTGAAGTTAGAGAATTAGAGTCTCAAAGAGACACCGCAGTTCACGAATTGGATGGAGTCAAGCGATCTGAGAGAACAAGAGAAGTTGTTGGAAGGGTGTTTGCAGATTCGTTATCATTGGTTAGAACCCACGATGAAAGAGAGTTAAAGAAGGAGATATATGCAAACTCTCCTAATGTTGAGAGGACTATCAAAACACCAAATCCTGAAGATATGCAAACTTTAGCTAGTGGAGATAAAGTCGATATTGAAACGGCTTTAGAAATCCTGGAGAAGGGGATGGATGTCGATAAAACTCCTCGCCCAGAATCCCCTGGTGGAACTGCTGACCCTGTTCTTTACGAAGACGAGGATTGAGCCCCGCTCACAACTTCAGAAATTCGTTTACTTAGCTCTTCTAGATTAGAAGCGTCTTCAGTCAGTGTACCTGTTACTATCCAGTTGGCTCCAGCCGCAGCCGCTATTGCTGCTTGTTCTCCTGAACGTATTCCACCGCCTACGATTAGACATAGTTCATCGACTTGTCTTGCAGATTCTATACACTTAGGATCCACCTGGGTTGAGGCGCCGCTTCCCGCTTCAAGATAGAGGATTTTGAATCCAAACATTTTGGCTGTTAACGCGTATGAATTTACCAACTCTGTTTGACCAGATTCTATTAATTCGGCCTGACCAACTTCGCCAACTTTGCCTCCGGGAGAAAATACGAGATATCCTGTTGGGAGTCCTTCGACGCCAAACTTGTCTAGGTATGGGGCACCACGTAATTGCTCACCAATCAAGAATTTTCTAATTTGTGAATTCATTAACATCATGAAAGTTATTCCGTCTGCAGCAGGTGAAAGCGCATGCGCACCCCCAGGGAATAGAATAACTGGCACCTTCCACAAATCCTCTTCAGAACTAGGGTCTTGACTAGAGGCGAATATTTGTAATTCAAGGGCTTCCTGAATCGTTTTACAGGTCTTGTGTACTACCTCATCGGGAGTGTCTGTTGACCCCCCTACAAATATCATTCTTGAGCCTGCGCCAACTGCAGAAATAACTCTCCGTGTTGCTTCTTCTGCGCTTTGTTTGCCTGGGTCGATTAGAGTAATATGTCTGCAACCTTGAGAGCGATCTAGAATATAGTTCAGGAGACCTTCTTCTGGTAGCATATTAGGAAACCTCTTGGGGGATGCCAATGATGTTTTGGGCGGTTTTTATTCCTTCATTGATTGCTTCATCGGCCCAAATTTCATCTATATTTTTGGGATGTTCGCCTTGGATTATTTCTAACCAACCTTGTGATGGACGAGGTAGATCTCCACGTATCCAGCATTCTACTAAGCCATCTCCTCTTTCGAAAGAAAATCTATCAGATGATAGGTTATTAATTTGAAAATCATCTGGAATATTTGATTTTATTACGATTCCTCCGTTCCAAGTTACAAGACCTTTTTTTGAACCTCCACTAGGCCATCCTGGGGCGATTGATTTGCCCCCTGTGCAGTCGATTGCATTTTCCGGAGCCTTTGTTTTTAATTTGATTATTCCACCTAGATCAACGACTTGTTTAGCTAATTCTTTCTCGAGCCATTCTCTGCGTAATGCCCATCCATAATCTGTTGACTTCGCTGCAGTGGCTTGAATAAAATCATTATTTAATTTTTTAATTATACCTGGCGATCTTACTGGATTTCCTATTTCTTGTCTCGCCTCGTAAATCGTGACATTAAAATCGTTTTTCAAAAACTCCATTGCACAAGATAGTCCACAAAGACCACCGCCTGCAATTTCTATCACTCGTTCACTTCCTCGATGCTCAAAGCGAATACTGGGCAAGATGCGATACAATGTTCGCATTTTGTACAATCTGATTGTTCAACCACTGCTAATCTATTTACCAAATCTAAAGCATTGGTTGGACATAGTGCTATGCATGCACCACACCCATAACAGAGATTTTCATCAACTATGAAAATAGATGATTGTAGCTCCGCCATGATTGTTGCAGTGGACACGCGTTGATGGTTACTTCGGCGAGATGACTAATGGAAATATGTTTATCAGAAGATATTGATTAATTACAATAATAATTTATTTTCCATTTGAAATTGGTAATTTAGAATGTATATGAAAAAGAGTAGATGGTGATTGACCCCCTTGTTTCCACTGGAGTTACTTAATTGAGATCTGTGATGAAGTAAGGGTTGATGCATACATCACCTGCACGAAGTAAGACCCATTGTTGTTTTTCGCGTCTAGTCTATAACCATCGCGAGAACTGAATGAACCTAACATCTTCAAAAAATACTCCAGTGGAAATACAGGGGTGCGATATGTTCATTGCGAAGATAATCTAGGACTCGTCATGGTTTTCTATTCTCCAGGTAGGACAACATCCTATCCAGAATTTCCACCAGAGAGTGGAATTCGTTATCATTATCTTGGTGGAGGAGATGAAGTTGGTAACGTAGGTTGTGTTTTTGAAGATTCAAAAGGAACAAAAATGCTACTTGATTACGGATTAGCTCCAACCAATCCTCCAAAATACCCAAGGGAAGCACCCGATATCAAAGATGCAGTAATCACGCATTCGCATATAGATCATTTAGGAATGGCTCCATGGCTTTGTTCAAATCACCGCACCAGATTACATGGTACAGCATTGACTGCTAAAATAAGTCATATGATGTGGAATGATTGCTACAAAGTTAGTAGGATAGAGGGATATCCATTAGCTTGGGACAAAAGAGATATTGATGAGGCAACATCAGCATGGCGAACTCATAGTTTTGGTGAAGTTTGGGAAAAAGATTCTTGGAAATTAAAATTGGAAAAGGCAGGTCACATTCCAGGCGCTGCAATGCTAAATGTAGAAACAGACACCCACAAACTCCTCTTCACAGGTGACTTTGATACGAGAGATTCACAACTTACAACCGGAGCAAAACCAGAAAAATGCGATGTGCTATTTGTTGAAGGAACCTATGGGGGTAAAAACCACTTACCTCAGGAAGAAACTATCGAGGCTTTTATCGAAAGAGTTGTTGAAGTAACTGAGAAAGGTGGTACTGCATTAATTCCATCTTTTGCTAATGGTAGAACACAAGACGTCGTAATGACTCTCCATCAACACCTACCAGAACTCGATGTTCATGTAGATGGGATGGGTAAACAGGTTGCAAAATTGCAAATGGAACATCCAGAGGCATTACGTGATCCACAAGCTCTCAAAGATGCTTGGAAGTGGTGTAAGAGAGTATCTTCAAAATCAGATAAAAAGAAAGCACTCAATGCAGACTGTATCGTATCAACTTCAGGTATGCTTGAAGGCGGACCTTCTATTTGGTATCTTAATCGATTAAGACAAGACCCTAAAAATGCGATTCTATTAACTGGATATCAAGCTACTGGTTCTGGTGGAAGAATGTTATTGGATGAAAAACATATTCCAATCTGGAATAAGCGAACTCCGATAGATTTGGAAGTAAGTCAATTTTCATTCTCAACCCATGCCGGTCATTCTGAAATTGTAGATTTTGCAAAGGCCTGTGAAGCTGAAACAGTGGTCATCTATCACACAGACCCCACTCACGCCAGACCCCCTCTTGTTGAAGAATTAGAATCAAATGGGCACAAAGTCCACACACCAATAAACGGCGAATCTGTTGTTGTTGATTGACTAAAGTAGCCGAAGTGATTGAATATATTGACATTTAGCGGTATTCATGGCATCCAAGGCTCCACCCGGTAAACGCCGAAAGAAGAGGAAGATTCGACTTTCTCTCAAGAGCTCCAAACTAAAGAAGACAGATTCTTATTCCGATCAGGTCGGATGGTCTACTGATGTTGGCCGTTCCCTAGGCGAAGCGCCTAAGGCCAAAGAACCAGATACCATCAAACACCAATGTTCGTTATGTGGCGCAATTATGAAGGTTCCAAAACCAAAGAAAGCGCGTTACACAATTTCATGCCCGCACTGTGGCCATGAAGACAGTTTCAATTGATTATACTCCAATCAAATCTATTATTCGCTTTAATGCAGCGATAATTAAAACTGAGGATAATAATATTCGAACGGTTTTTTGCGAAAGAACACCCGATCCTATTTTCGAGCCAACCAATCCACCAATAATTACTGCAACACCTAACGGAAGCAAGAAATCTAAATCGAGTAATAATTCTCCAGAGAGAGAACTCCCTACCATTCCAGACGCCGAATTTACCCAAATAAACGCAGCAGCAACTCCAGCAGCTGTTTTGGCATCACTCCATCCAAATAACAAAATTATAGGGGATAGAAAAATACCCCCTCCTACACCAATAATACCACTTAACAAACCAATGATTATCCCTACAACAATGGATATTTGCATCGTTGGAGGGCTAACAAAAACTTCTTCAGAATCAATCTTCTTTGTAGTCAATAATTTCCAGGAAGCGAATATCAATGTAATCGATAATAGCGTATCATAAACTCCATTATCAATTTTCAAATAACCTCCAATCATCGCTGCAGGAATACTTGCTACAATAAATGGAATCGTTAATTTCCAACTAAAGAAACCAGAACTCTTGTAGGTAAAAAACGCAATACTGGCTACTATCAAGTT
>CEQM01135321.1_pt1 | contig 13493 bp, 13 predicted proteins | sample 531111 | NCBI WGS metagenome assembly CEQM01 (sample SAMEA2621278, study PRJEB7988) | marine metagenome | biome: marine biome (ENVO:00000447); feature: deep chlorophyll maximum layer (ENVO:xxxxxxxx); material: "saline water (ENVO:00002010), including plankton (ENVO:xxxxxxxx)" | depth 120 m
TCAATAAAAATAATTGCAGGTGATTTACTTTTTGCAGTTTTAAATAAGTCTCTTACTCTTGATGCACCTACTCCCACAAACATTTCAACAAAATCAGATCCACTTAAAGAGAAGAATGGAACTTTAGCTTCGCCAGCAACAGCTTTTGCTAATAATGTTTTTCCAGTTCCTGGAGGGCCAACCAATAGGGCTCCTTTAGGAATTTTACCACCTAGTGAAGTATATTTTTTGGGATTTTTTAAAAAATCCACAATTTCTTGAACTTCTTCCTTTGCACCCTCAAGGCCTGCAACATCTTTAAAAGTAGTTTTTTGCTTTGTATTTTTATCGAATAATTCTGCTCTAGATTTTCCTATATTAAAAATTCCGCCTCCTGGAGCTCCACCTGAGCTCATCCTCCGCATTAAGTATAGCCAAATAAAAAGCATAATTCCTATTGGGACAATCCAGGAGAGCATTTCGCCAAAAACATCTTTTCTTTTTTCTATATCTGGAAATATTTGATCTTCGGTGTTGATATATTCATTTTTAGAATAAAATTCATCTAGGTCTTTTTCAAATTTTTCGCCACTTGTTACATTAAAATAATAATGAGGTCCAATATTACTGCTTGTTTTTATTGCTTTGTGTTTATCTTTTTCTAGTTTAAATTTTTTAATGAAGACTTCTACAAATTCATTATTTACTATTGTAACTTTTTCAACATCTCCTTCAATTAAAAAATCAGTAAAGAATTCTTTTTTTGTAATTTTTGTAATTGGATTTGAAAATAAATTTATGATTTGAATTGTTATAAAGAATAATGCAATAGCACCATATATCCAATAAAAATTAAAATCTTTGTTTTTTTTGTTTTTTGTTTTCAATTTAATTTATTTTTTTTATTAAACTATCTCCCCATAGTTCTTCTAATTTATAGTATTCTCGAGTTTCTTCCTTGAAAATATGTACCACAATATCCATATAATCAATTAATCTCCAATTTGATAAGCGCCCTTCTTGATGCCATGGTTTGATATTTAATTTTTCTAATAATACTTTTTCAATACTGTTTCCTATAGCATTAACTTGTTTTTTTGATTTTGCACTACAAATTACAAATAAAGAACAAGGTGGATTTTTTATGTTATTAAAATCAATTATTACAATATTATCCCCTTTTTTTTCTTTAATACCTTCGGTAATCAAAGTTATATTTTTATTTTTTTCAATTGAACTAATTATTGTATTATTTTAAAATTAATTATAAGGTTTACAAAAATATAATTTAATTTAATCTTTAGTTTAATAATAAATAAACTTTTATTTAAAAGATTTATAAATGTCTAAATTATTTAATAAAGTAATTTATTTTGAATCTCTAGATTCAACAAATAATTATATTAAGAGATTATATAAAAGGTTTTCATTAAAATCTAATTTAATGGTAGTTGCTAATTATCAAAGTAATGGAAGGGGAACAATGGGTAAAAAATGGTTTTCAGACAGAAATAGTCTTTCATTCAGCTTTTCAGTACTGACTAATTCGCAAATTAATCCTTGGAAAATAAATATGCTTGTGAGTGTAGTTTTAATTAAAGTTTTAAGTGATTTAGGTTTACAAGCGATGATTAAGTATCCAAATGATATTATTATTAATAATAAAAAAATTGCAGGTATTTTAACAGAGGTAATTTCAGTTAATATGTTGAAATACTGTATTACAGGTGTTGGATTAAATATTAATAATACTTGTTTTCCATTTGAATTAAAAAAAGCAATTTCAATTAAACAATTAACATCAAATGATATTGATAAAGATGATTTAATTAATATTATTAATCGTGAGTTAGAATTATATTATTCCAAAATAAATGAGATAAAAAAAATATATTTTTCACATTTACACGGTTCAAGTAGTTATGTCCCGTCTTTTCTCAAAGGTAAATTGACTAATATGAAAATATTAGATTTAAATAGTAAGGGTTATTTGACCGTATCAACTAGCGAGAAAAATAAAGAAGTTGTTAAGTATTCAGATGTCAGTTTTATATTAAATTAAATTTTTACTGTGCCAGTTTTGAAGAATGGTAATTTCTTCTTTTTTAATTATTTTTTTTTCAACAGCAACATTAATCAAAGTTGAAAAGTTACATAAAGGTATGTACGGCATAGTAAGATCGTTAGTGTCAAAAAAATTATATGTAAATACTGACATTAAACCACATACTTTAGATCCTTTTTTTTCTATTGCATCAATTGCATTCATACTGCTTTTTCCGGTACTAATTAAATCTTCTATGACTATAACTTGGCTTTTTTGTTTCAGGTGGCCCTCTATCTGATTCTGTCTTCCATAATTTTTTGCTTTATCTCTTACATATATAAATGGAAGTTCAAGGTTTGATGCTATCAACATACCGTAAGGAATAGCACCTGTCGCAACTCCGGCGATGTAATCAATTGAAGTAAATTTTTTCTTTATATAGTAGCAAAATAAATCAATTATGATTTTTCTTTCTCTAACATATGATAGAACAACTCTATTATCACAATATATAGGAGATTTTTTGCCAGAAGTCCATGTAAAAAAATTAGAAGGTTGTAAATTTACAGCATTTATTTTAAGCAGGATGTTTGCAACTTTTTGAGCATCATTTTTATTAACTATCATGTCACAAATTTATAAAGTTTTTATTAATAATTTTTTTTTATCGTTTATTCCTGATTCTAATCCCAAAAATTATTTACTGAAGAGTATAAAATTTGATTATAAATTGATATCATCGTATAGAGACTTAATGACTTATTTGAATTCAAAAAATTATTTTTTAGATAAAAATATTATTTATATTACTGATAGTCCTTTAAGTTGTTTTAAAAAATTCAAGTCACAATTTAATTTTATTGTTGCAGCCGGCGGGGTTGTGCAAAATAAACATAAAGATGTTTTGATGATTTATAAAAATCAAATATGGGATTTGCCAAAAGGAAAAATAGAAAACAATGAGAATTCTGAAAAAACTGCAATTAGAGAATTGAAAGAGGAAACTAATGTTGAAATTAAATATATTAATTCCCAATCTTTTTCGACTTATCACATGTATTGTATTAAATCAAAAATATATCTGAAAGAAACAAAATGGTTTTTAATGTCTTCCAATTGTAAGAATGAATTAATTCCGCAGATTTCTGAGGGTATAAAAAAGGTAAAGTGGGTCAGGTCACATAATTTAAATCAAATTAAAACATATACTTTAATAAAAGATGTATTTACTTTTTTTTTGAATTATTAAGTTATTTGATTTATTGTCTGAGGGTGTAGGAAAGATGTTAAGTCACCTTTATGTGTGATGATTTCTCTAACAATAGTAGAGGATATAAATATGTGTTCTTTTTTTGCTGGAATGAAAATAGTTTTGATATTGCTATCTAATTCTTCATTAGCAAGTGCGATATCTCTTTCGTATTTGAAGTCTTGGGTATTTCTTACTCCCCGTATTATGTGATTAGCATTGTTTTTTTTACAAAAATCTACTGTCAATATTTGATATTCTTTAATTAATATTCTTTGTTCATTTTGAAAAACAGACTCAATTAATTCTTTTCTTTTTGTCAAACTATACATATTGTTTTTATTATTATTGACACCAATAGCTACTATGATAGTTGGGAATATTTTTAAGCTGTTATGTATAATACTTATGTGACCTAATGTTATAGGGTCAAAGCTTCCAGGAAATATTGCATAATTATTTTTCATTTTTTAAAAAACTAAAATGTACTCGTCCATATTTTTTTGTTTTTAAATAAAGTGGATGAGAATCAAAATTAATAAATTTTCCGTGTTCAATGATAATCATAGTATTTTCATTTAACAGTTTATTATTGATAATAATTCGGATTATTTCATCATATTGATTTTGTGTATAATTAAATGGAGGGTCTAGAAAAATTACATCATAAGATTGTGTTTCTTTTTTTAAATAACTTATAACATCTGAACAGTAAATCGTTAAGTTGTCAAGTGTCAATTTGCATTTTATTTTATTTATAAAATTTATACATTTTTTATTTTTTTCAACAGCAACTATTTTTTTGCAACCTCTAGAAATAAATTCATAGCTAATATTTCCAGAACCTGCGAACAGGTCCAGTGCTGATATTTTTTCAAAATCAAAGTAATTATTTAAAATATTAAATAAACTTTCTTTTGCAAAATTTGTAGTTGGTCTAATATTAAGATTTTTAAAATCTAGTCGTCTATTTTTGTGGATACCTGCAATTATTCGCATATTAATTGACTAAATAATTTATGATTTTTATATGTTTCATATTCTAAAATTTGATTTTTGTACAAAAAGTTTGAGGGTTTTTCAAGAAATAAAATTTGTAAATACTTACTTAATTTTTGAAATAATTCTAGTTTATTGTCAAGTTCAGTAATTACAAATGTGTTAGTTTTTTTACCGTCAATTTCTAATATATGTAAACAATTCATGAAATAATATAAGAAGTCGTCAGTGCTTTCAAAATTAAACTTATTATAAAAAATAAATTGTCCATTATTTACAAATGTAATATGAAAATTATTTTTATTAACTTGAGTTAGTATTTGGCTATCATTTTTGTTGTGTATATGCATCGCATAATCTACAATTATTGATGCGAAAGGCTTGATGTGGATATTATTATATTTAGTTTCTAATATTTCTAATATATTTTTCGGGATAGTGAACAATGTATAACAGTCTATAAACTGTTGTTTTATATATTCAATTTTATTTTCTTGATTGTTGTCATTTATATAATGATTGATGTTATTTTTATTAAATAATTCTATTGGGATGAATGTTGATGTTTCAAAATCAACTGCGCATAGTATTTTACTATAATTTTTTGATAAAATTGAATTTGATTCAATTGTTTTTAATATTTCTTCTGATAGATTTTTCTGATTTCTTAATAGATTATATTGATTGATTTCTTCAAAACAATTTTTATTGGTATTGAAAATTGTGTACGAAAAAATATCTTGATTTATATATATAATTAATTTTAAATCAGTAGTCACTTTTATTTTAAATTACTGCCAATTTCCATTTAAATTCGCTTCTATCATTGATCCAATAATTAAAGGTTTTTGTGCATCATATGGACTAGGATCTTTAGCTTCGAAAACAGGTACATCTATTTTAGATTTATTAATTGTACCAGCATTCAAATCAAATTGTAATTGATTTAAAGGTGGCACATATGATAGTGAATCAATAGGGTAGTTAGAGCCAAATAGAGAGTCTAAAACACTTACTCTACCTAAAGTGTCAATAATAGTAATGTCTCTTACCATATTTTCTTTATATATGTCGTTGTAATAAGTTTCAAGTGTATCGGTTTTTTGTACTAATATAAATGAATCTAGTTTAACAAATTGTACTAATTCTTCAAAACTGTTAGTGAATCGGCCTGTTCGTTCTTTATATGCTAATTGTGCACTTCTTATGTCTATTAATTTTTCTTTTATAAAATCATATCTATATTCTCGTTCTTTTTCAAATTTTATCGGCTGAAGTATAATATTAGTGAGCCAAATTCCAAGAAGTAAAACTGTTGTAGGTAAAATAATTTGAAGATATTTTTTATAATCATCATAAAATGATAATAAAAACATTATTAATCTATTTTTTTGTTCATTGATTTTTGATAGAAATTTGAAATTCATAATAGATAAAGCATTTAATAGCTCCAAATCTACAATTTTTTAAATTAATAATTAAAAAAGTATTATTACTTTAATTAATGTTTTTAAAATTAGACATCGGAATAAATATAAGTTTTGTGTGTTTATTATTTTTATTAAATTCGCGAGTTAGTAGATTTAAAATATTATTAAAATGAGTAAAGGTAAGATTAAAGTACAAGCAGAAAATATTTTTCCAATTATTAAAAAGTTTTTATATACTGATCAGGAGATTTTTCTTAGGGAACTTGTGTCAAATGCTGTGGATGCAACGACTAAATTAAAAAAATTATCATCAATTGGATCTTTTAAAGGTGACTTGAATGACTTGACAATTGAAATTGTTGTAAATAAAAAAGATAAAACAATCTCAATTATTGATAAGGGTATTGGTATGAGTAGAGATGAAGTGAAACAATATATTAATCAAGTAGCATTTTCAGGTGCTGAGGATTTTTTAAAAAAATATGAGGACAAAAATGATAAATCCGGAATTATTGGGCATTTTGGACTTGGTTTTTATTCTGCATTTATGGTAGCTGAAAAAGTTCAGATTATTACTAAATCTCATATTAAAAAAGAAAAAGGTTGTTTTTGGGAATGTGATGGAAGTCCTGAATATAATTTGAAAGAACATGATAAGCAAGAGAGAGGTACAGAGATAAAGCTGTTTATTGATAAAGATTCTGAAGATTATTTGGAAGAAACTAAGTTGTCAAATTTATTGAGTAAGTATTGTAAGTTCTTGCCTGTTGAGATAAAATTTGGTACTAAAACTAAAAAAGAAAAAAATGAAAAGGGAGAAGAGGTGGATGTTGTAGAAGATAATATTATTAATAATCCAAATCCAGCTTGGACCATAGCACCTAAAAAATTAAAGGACGAAGATTATAAGAATTTTTATAAGGAATTATATCCTTTTAATTTTGATGATCCTTTGTTTCATATACATCTTAATGTAGATTTTCCGTTTGAGTTAACGGGTGTTTTGTATTTTCCTAAAATTAATGCAGGTATGGATTTGAATAGGCAAAAGATACAATTATATTGTAATCAAGTTTTTGTCACTGATTCATTAGAAGGAGTAGTCCCAGATTTCTTAGCTTTATTGCAAGGTGTAATTGATTCACCTGACATTCCTTTAAATGTTTCAAGATCTGCTTTACAAAGTGATTCTAATGTTAAAAAAATATCTAGTCATATTAGTAAGAAAGTATCGGATAGATTGAAAGATATGTTTAAAAAGGATCGTCCAAATTTTGAAAAGAAATGGAGTGATATGAATATTATTGTTGAATATGGAATGTTATCTGATGATAAATTTTATGACAGATCTCAAGAATTCGCCTTATATAGAACTGTTGAGGAAAAGTATTATACAATCAGTGAATTTAGTGAGCATATTAAGGATAAACAGAAAGATAAAGATGATAAAACAATATATTTATACACAAATAATTTAGATGCACAACATATGTATGTTTCTAAAGCTCAAGAAAAAGGCTATGAAGTACTAGTTCTTGATAGTCCTATAGTTTCTCATGTTATTCAAAAGTTGGAAAGTAAACTAGAAAAGGCTTCTTTTGTAAGAGTTGATAGTGATATTATTGATAATTTAATTAAAAAAGATGAAAAAATTGAGTCTGTACTATCAGAAGAAGATCAAAATAAGTTGAAGCCATTATTTGAAAAAGCATTACCCAAAGAAGGTTTTATAGTTTCTTTTGATTCTTTGAGTCCTAATTCATCACCAATTGCTATTACTCAATCTGAATTCATGCGAAGAATGAAGGAAATGAGCATGACTGGTGGTGGTCCAATGATGGGTATGGGTAATATGCCAGATTCTTATAATTTAGTTGTTAACTCAAATCATAAATTAATAAATAAAATTAACGGATTGAAAGGCAAAGCTAAATCTAATTTAATTAAGCAGTCAATAGACCTTGCATTATTAGCAAATAATTTACTTAAGGGAGAAGAATTAACGAAGTATATTAATAATTCTTTTAAAAATCTGTGATTTAATTAATAGGGCCTGATCCAATTAATTCATCATTTTCATACCATGCAGCAAATTGTCCTTTAGCAATTCCTCTTTGACAGTGCATAAATATTATAAATAAATAATCTTTTGTCATTTTGAGAGTTGCTTTTTGTAGATTTTGTCTATGTCTAATTCTTACAAAGTAATCTTTTTCATCGCCAATATTTAATTTTTTATCTTTTCTTAGCCAATTTATATTGTGATGGTAGATTTTAAGATGAGTTCTAAATAATCCAGGGTGATTTTTGCCCATTCCTACAAATATAGTATTAGTTTTCACATCAGTACCTATGACAAACATCGGATATTTTTTTCCTCCAATATTTAACCCTTTTCTTTGTCCAATTGTAAAGTAGTGTGCTCCAATATGCTCACCAATTTTTTTTCCGTCAGAAATAGAATATTTTCTTTCTTCTCCTGTTTCTATATTTAATTTATATAGATTGGCTTTGTTGGAGATTTCAATAATGTCTCCTTTTTTTTTCTTTAATTGATTTTGAAGAAATTCAGGTAATTTTATTTTTCCTACAAAACAAAGACCCTGCGAATCTTTTTTAGTGGCTGTAATTAAATTATTTTCCTCGGCAATTTCTCTTACCTCTTTCTTTGTGTAATTCCCGATAGGGAACATAGTTTTTTTTAGTTGTTCTTGATTTATTTGACAAAGAAAATAACTTTGATCTTTTATTCGGTCTCGTCCCCTTTTTAATTGATATATATTTTTATATTTTGATTTAACACAATAGTGACCAGTAGCAATAAAATCAGCTTTCAGTTTCATAGCATATTGTAAAAACACATCAAATTTAATTTCTCTGTTGCAAAGTATATCTGGATTAGGTGTATTGCCGATGGAGTATTCCTTAATCATGTAGTCTACAATACGTTCCTTATATTCTTTGCTTAAATCAATTATTTGAAAAGGTATATTTAATTGTTCACAAATTTGAAGTGCATCATTACTGTCTTCAATCCAAGGACACTCATTATTAGTCGTTAAAGATTCATCGTGCCAATTTCTCATAAACAAACCTATTACATTATGCCCTGCTTGTTTTAAAAGCAAAGCAGCTACACTAGAATCTACTCCACCTGACATTGCGGTAATAATTGTATATTTTTTTTTCATTTTTTGATTAGAGTGAGTTCTAAATTATATATAATTTTAATTTTTTCAAGTTATTATGTTAATAATAATAATTAAATTTACTTTGTAAAAATTCAAAAAAAAATAATTATGATACGTAACCTCTCTTTATTCCTTTGTGTTATTTTTTTGTTTTCATGTAGTGATACAACATTTAATGCAGGATTAGAAAATAGACTAATTGCTATAATTGATATGGCTCCAGAGAGTTACCAGGCTAAAGTCAATTTCACCTCTGATGATGATGTAGGTGGGTGTGCAGATCATGAATTTGTAAAATTAGATCAATGGACAGATGGCTCAGCGGATAATACTTATTTCACTATTCAAATTGAAGCCAATGATTATTTTAAATCTCAAAATAATTGTAATGAATATGATTGGTATGTTACGGAAGAAGAAGATGTAATGCATAAGTTAATTATTACAGCCTATGTCAATGATATAAGTGAACAAATGTATATTGCAGGTAGTCATTATTCTAATCACCCGGATTTGCCAACCAATGTAATTTCGGCTTATTACAAGCTAGAACGTGATCAAGATGGTAATGATAATGGAGGTTTAGGTATTGAATATTATGGTTATGATGCAGAGTTAAATATTGCTGAACTTGATATAAATAATGGTATTATGTCAGGAACTTTTAATGCTACATTATATCGAGCTACTGCTGCTCCTAGTTCATTTATGGGGGTGGATAACCCTCCTAATTTAGATTTATTTAATCCCACTATTAATGATTATATTTTAGATTCCGATGGTGATGGGACAATAGATTGGCATTTAGCAGATTCTATCAGAATAGAGGATTGTGTCTTTCAAAGGATTAATGTGATTAATAATATATAATTTATTTATCTTTTTGAATTAATTTAATAATACCGTTTGCATCAAAATCAGATCGCATATTAAACTCTTTTTTCGTACCATTATCATATTCTAGTCTTACTGCAGCAGTATTAGGTGGAATACTTCCTAAGTTTTCAGCATGAAAAATAATTTCATTTGCTTCATTTTTTTTAAGAGGTAATAAAATGGTTTTTTCTTCTTTAATTAAGTGGTAGTCTTTGAGTACCCATTTTCCATTAAAATTAATGGATAATGTATCTCCGTCAATCTTCTCGTCATCCCATATATTAATTAATACATATCTGGATGAAATTTCAAATACTTTTTCGTCTTGTAGTTTTCTTTCTTGAATTACAAGTGGGGAAAAATCAACTTCTCTAATCGTCATCAATCTATGCCTGTCATTCACATCTGCACTAACTAAATACTCTTGGTCTAAACTTGATAAAAAAGTATTTACTACAATCATGTTTTCACTATATTTTTTTTCAAGTTCTATTTCTTTTAAATTAATTACAAGAGGTCTGTCGTTATAGTAGCCAGATAAAATAATTTCAGAATAACTATTTATTAATAATTTATTATAGGCATTTTTAGCACGAATTTCAGTTATCGGAATTTGTTGATTTAAATCCCAATAACTAATTATACCATTCTCACTCCATGTTATTAAAGTATCAGTAGAGTATATTTCAATTTTTAAAAAGTGGCTGCTGTATGGATTTTTTATTTCATTAATGATTTCTCCATTTTCTAATGAAATAGTTTTAATTGATTCTTTATCACAAGTGATAATCCTGGTTTCATCCTCAGTTAGAAGTGCGTCATTTATAGTTTCATCGAGATTAATGATTTCTATTATTTCTTCTTTTTTTGGATTTTTTTCAAATATTAGTCCATTATTAGTGCAAACGAAGTAATTGTTATTTTTTTTTCTAAAAAAACTTAGTGTTGGAATGTGCTGGATTTTAAGAGAATCAAGAATTTTATTTGAGTAGAAAGACCATAGTTTGATTGTTGAGTCTTGTGAACACGTTAAAAAAAGATTTTTTTTTCTATGAAATGTAATGTTATTAATAAATTTTTTATGAGCATCTATTGTTTTAATTAATTTTTCTTGTTCCAAGTCCCAAAGATTTAAACTTCCTTTATAATTTCCACTCATTATTAATTTTGGATTCGGAGTGAAAGATATAATTTCCGATTTTTCAGTATAGCCAATAAATGACTCAATTAATTCTATTTTTTGTCCTTGAACATAAATAGTTGTAAATAATATGATGCTAACAATTAGGTTTTTCATAAATTGTCAAAAATATATAATTATGTTCATAGTAATAATCTAGATGTGTTTTTTTTTACACCATTTTGGTACGATATTTGTATGTTAATTAGTAATCTAATTTATTTATATGATTAATAGAGTATTAATTGTTATTTTTTTTATTTCTTTTTATTCAAACGTTTCTGCTCAACTTGAAGTAACTTCAATTGATGTGAGCTCAGATGACTTAGAAAATATAATTGTTTCTGAATTATTTGGATGTGGTGTTGAAGTCTCTAATATAGAATACATAGGTAGTCAGCAGGCTATTGGTAATTTTTCTTACACGCAGAATAGTGATTATTGTTTTGGTGATTTTGGTTTAAACAGGGGAATTTTAATGACAAGTGGAATGATTGATTATGCTCAGGGACCTAATAATAGTGGTGACAGTGGAGAAGAATGGAATGTGGAATATTTTGATTCATTTTTTCATAATTATTTAGTGGATTATGGAGTAATAACTCCCAGTGTAGATCTTTTTGATGCTTGTGTATTAGAGTTTGATGTTTTATCTACTGATTCTTCTTCCTTTAATTTTGAGGTTATTTTTGGCTCAGAAGAATATACTGAATGGATGAGCCCATTTTATGCAGATGCATTTGCTTTTTTTGTTACTGAAATTAATGGAAATATTGATCCAAACTTTGATTCAAATCCTGTTAATATTATGGAAACGGGCTTAATTTTAAACTCAGAATTCAATAATAATATAATTAGCTGTGAAATTGAGAATAAGCCGATATCTGCATGGACTATTAGACCTTATTCTGAAGTATTTGGTCTACCAGGTCAAAATGAGTGTTTATATTTAGATAATCCAAATGGAGAATTTTGTGATGCTATTGGTTATGATGGCTATACTATTCCTATGTTATTTAATTTATTGCTTTTACCAGATGCTAATTATCATATTAAATTAGTAATTGTTGATGGTGTTTCAGATTATTGGGCTGGACTTGATTCAGGTGTTTTTCTTACTAATACTAATATGAATCAAGAAAATAGCACATTTGGACTGCCCTTGTTTGATTATTCAATTCAAAACGATACAGTTTATTTTTTCAATACAGAATCAGATTTTAATTCAAATGAAAATTATTATTCTTGGGATTTTAATGAGGATGGTTATATTGATTCTAATTTAATGAACCCTTATTTTATATATGATGAACCTGGTGAATATGTAGTTACTTTAGAAGTCATAAACAATTGTACTGGTTTGGTTAATTATATTGATTATAATGTTGATATTGTTGATGAAGGGTTGGTAATAAATTTAGAAGATAATAGTGTGCATATAGATGTTTCTATTTTTCCTAATCCTGCTAACGATTACATAGATTTATCCTTATTTAATCTAGATTCAAAATCTGTAATTACAATTTATAATTTATCTGGAAACATTATATATACTGATTTAATTGGTATTAATCATCCTATAGTTCCTTTGGGAAGTATATCTCCAGGACTATACTATGTGAATGTAATTAATGAGTTAAATGAGTTGAATCATTTTGAAAAACTTATTATTTTATAATTAATATGTTAAATAAACTAATTAATTTTGCAATAGAATGAACATTCCAAATTAAAATAAATCTTATTATGAATAAATTGTACCAAATTTCCTTTGCTTTTCTTTTTCTATTTAATTTTGTTTTTTCTCAAGAAAAAATGCTGCCAAAAAATTTTTCATTTGAAGAATTTAATTTAATGGATAAGTATTTATCTAATTTATCAATTTCACAAGATGTAATTACTGTCCCTCCTAATTTTTCAGTTCGAACTATGGCTGAATGGGAAGAAATACAAGCATTAACTATTGCTTGGGAAGGTTACGAGCCTATTCTTACTGAAATTGTTAGAAATTCTGTTGATCAATGTAAAGTAATAATTGCATGTGAAAACCCAAGTCAAGTAGAAAATTATTTAATGAATAATAATGTGGAAACATCCAATGTAGAGTATTTAAATATTAGCACAAATAGTATATGGATGCGAGACTATGGTCAAAATACAATTTATGAAAACGATGTAGATTCACTTTATTTAGTAGATTGGATTTATAATAGACCAAGGCCTGATGATGATACTTTTCCAGAATCTTTAGCAGATTATTTGAATCTCAATTTATATCAAACTTCTGTTAATCCATACAGATTGGTTGCAACGGGTGGAAATTTTATGACTGATGGTTTCGGTACAGCATTTTCATCGAATCTTATTTTAGATGAAAATGATGGGTCAGGTGATTATAATAGTCTTAATTATCCTAATCAATCTGAACAAGATATTGATGAGATTATGAATTCATTTATGGGTATTGAAACATATATAAAAATGCCTGAGCTTCCATATGATGCTATCCATCACATTGATATGCATATGAAATTGTTAGATG
>CEQM01032733.1_pt1 | contig 13441 bp, 14 predicted proteins | sample 531111 | NCBI WGS metagenome assembly CEQM01 (sample SAMEA2621278, study PRJEB7988) | marine metagenome | biome: marine biome (ENVO:00000447); feature: deep chlorophyll maximum layer (ENVO:xxxxxxxx); material: "saline water (ENVO:00002010), including plankton (ENVO:xxxxxxxx)" | depth 120 m
TACTTTGGCAATTGACATCACGCTTTGCAGTTGAACGGGATTTGACAATAGAAGATGGCAGAATATGCTGGGATGCCACAACTCCTATTCCAAGTTTAGAAGGCCCATCGCCTGTAAGGCGTTGGCCGGCCATAACTATGCATGATCCGAGTACATTAAAGCAAATTGAGAGATTCGATTTACCTCCTTGGCCTAATAATTTGGTGATGTAGATGGATTTGAAACAAATAACATCATTTGTAAAAATTGAACACACTCTATTTTCCCTTCCTTTCGTGTTTATTGGCTATATTGTTGCCTTTTACGAATTTAGCCCCGAATTAACTCCAAGCGAATATGGCTGGTTACGTTTAGAACTGGTTTGGATAATCATTGCAGCAGTCGGAGCTCGTGGCCTTGCTATGGCATTGAATCGAATTATCGATAGAGAAATTGATGCATCTAATCCACGGACAGCAAATCGTCATCTTGCATCGGGAGAAATGAGTCTTCAAACAGCCTGGATACTTGCTGCTATATTTCTTGTAATGCTATTGGTTGCAGCGGGTTTACTCAACCAGGTCGCTCTAATGATGGCATGGCTTCCTGTTCTCGCTTTTGTCATCTATCCTTACATGAAACGATATACTTGGCTTTGCCACCTTTGGCTTGGTCTTTGTTTGGGATTAGCGCCTGCCGGCGCTTGGGTTGCATTGGCTGCTGATGTACATGGATGGGCTGCAATTACCGGTATATTCGAAAACAAGACTGAGTTCTTGTGGGCTCCGACTATTCTTCCAATCTCATTAGGAGTCGCCTTGTGGATTGCTGCATTCGACATTAATTATGCGCGAATGGATGTTGACAATGACAGATCTAGTGGTATTCATTCATTCCCTGCTAAGTTCGGCGAAGACGCAACTACTCGTACGACTGTTCAATTGACTCTTGTTTGGTTTGCATGCTTTGCAATCAGCGATCCAATAGATGGAATTTGGTTCCTTGCAGCATCTGGAATTATGGCCATGTTGAATATTTGGGTTGTCCTAGCTCGTAACAAATTTGGTGACTTTCAAAAAACCTTGTTCCACATATCAGTATCAACCGGGTGGGTACTTCTGATTTCCCTTATCATCGGTTTTTTATTCGAACCGGCTAGTAGTTAATTTTTCTAGATTAGCAATTTACTCGATGAAGAAATTGATAATATGATATGGAATGTTGATGTGCTTTAGCGATTCACCTTGGAACATGAACCCTATCGTAAAAGCCCTTCTTGAATTCAATGATGCCTTTGAAATTCCGAAGCTTGAATCACCCGGACTTAGTTCAAAGGAAATGATCGAACTACGAATAAAACTCCTTCGCGAAGAAGTAGAAGAATATGCAGAAGCTGCCCTTTCTGGAGATCTGGTAGAAGTACTTGATGCATTGGCTGATATTGGTTATATTCTCGCTGGAACAATCATAAATCATGGTATGCAAAATATCTATGATGATGCCTTTGATGAGGTACATCGCTCAAATATGGCCAAACTTGTCGATGGAAAGGTTCTACGAAGAGATGACGGTAAAGTCATGAAACCAGAAGGTTGGCAACCCCCTCAATTGGCTCAATTCCTCCAGTGACTTCTTGATGTCTGCCCTCCTACGGAGGGCATGCGCACAGCACTTGTAACCGGAGGTAGCCGCGGTATTGGTGCTGCAGCATGCAAGCGTCTTGCTGCTGATGGCTATCGCATCCTCGTAACTTACTGCAATTCAGCCAAGAAAGCGGAAATGGTTGTCGATGAGATTAGAAATATGGGGCAGGATGCTGTTGCAGTGAACTGTGATGTTACGGATTCAAGAGAAGTCGCTTTGTTAGCAACACATCCATGGGTTGCTGAAAAAATTGATGTGTTGGTTCTGAATCATGGACGTTATGACCGTGTGCAAGCTACTGATTTACAATTAAATCAACTAAGGTCTACCATGGAAACAAATTTTGAAGGCGCATTTCTTGTTTGGAAGGCGGTACAACCAACTCTGGCTAAAGATGCTAGGATTTGTGTAATAGGGAGTCAATTAGGAACAAGAGGGTCTTCTCATGGAGCGGATTATTCAGCATCTAAAGCTGCCTTGGAAGTGTGGGCTCGTTCTTTAGCTCAGGCTGTAGCATCTCAAGGGCAGAGAGTGAACATAATTGCTCCAGGCTTTGTCGATACAGATATTTTAGCAGGTGATAGCACAGAAAAACGCCGTAATCGTGAGCAAGAGGTTCCATTGAAGCGAATTGGTACGCCAGAGGATATTGCCTCCACTGTGTCGTTTTTGTGCGGAGATGACTCTTCTTACATTACAGGCGCTGTGATACATGTTAACGGCGGCTTATATCTCCCCTGAGGTTATCGAATGAGCGATCCTTTTGATATTTCTAAGGCTCTGGAAGGGGCAGCGGTTGAGAGTCTCTCTCCTGAGGTCTCGCGTTTTAAAATGAATTCGGAATATGACGTGGCAGGCGACCAAGAAAAAGCAATTGAAGAATTAATTTTTCAATTGAAAAATAAACAAGAAAGATGTGTTTTACTTGGAGTCACTGGTTCGGGTAAAACCTTTGCAATGGCTAATTTGATTGAACGATTGAACATTCCTACATTGATAATTTCTCATAATAAGACGCTTGCAAGACAATTACATCAAGAGATGGCAGGTCTATTTCCTAAAAACGGAGTAGAATATTTTGTTTCACATTATGATTATTATCAACCTGAAGCATACCTGCCTAAACGAGATTTATACATCGATAAAGAACTTTCAATAAATGAAAGAATAGAGCAAGAACGTTTCGCTACCGTTGCTAGTTTAGTTAGTCGGCCAGATTGTATTGTAGTTTCTTCCGTATCCTGTATATACGGTCTGAATGCTCCAGAGACATTTTTACAAAATCATTGCAGAGTTCATGTCAATCAAGAGATCGAGCCTATCGATTTAGTTAGAGAGCTTGTTGCTTTACAATACAAGAGAGTGACTTCAGATCTAACTAGAGGGGACGTTAGGCTAAGGGGAGAAAACCTCGATTTATGGATGCCTAGTCGTGATGACCCTTTGCGAATCAGATTCGGATTCGATGGTGTAGAGCATATCCAAGTTTGTGACCCTGTTACTTGGGAAATTCTTGATGAGTTAGATGAAGCTTGGATTCATCCAAAAGAATTCTTCATGGTTTCCGCTGAAAGACATGAAGCATCCTTGGAAAGTATCGAAACAGAACTCGACGGTCATTTAGCACAACTCAAAAGTGAAGGAAAGGAATTAGAAGCACACCGTTTAGAACAGCGAACACGATATGATCTTGAAATGTTAAGAGAGATTGGGCATTGCACTGCAGTAGAGAATTATTCAATGCATTTCGATGGACGCGAATACGGAGAAAGACCTCATTGTTTACTAGATTTTTTTGCAGCTAGTGCAAAACAATTCCATGGGGATGCTGAGAAATATCTCGTGATTATGGATGAAAGCCACGTTACATTACCGCAGGTTGGCGGTATGTATGCTGGAGACCGTAGTCGTAAACTGAATTTGATAGAGCATGGGTTTCGTCTTCCATCAGCAGCTGATAATAGGCCATTGAAAATTAATGAGTTCCAGTCTTTAGTTCCTCAGATGGTTTATGTTTCAGCTACACCAGGAGAAAGGGAATTGCTTCATTTGTGTGAGATTACAGGACAAAACCCCCCTATGGGTTTACGTCACATGGCAGGAGGAGGAGGCGTTAATGAGCCAGAATATCCTAAGAAGCAACCTGATGCCGAAAGTATGTATGACATGTTACAGATGATAGATGGCGTGCCTAGAATGGAAATACGCCCAACAGGATTGTTAGATCCAAAAATAGAAGTTAGGGGCACTGAAGGGCAGATTGCAGATCTACTTTCAGAAATCAACCAACGAATTTCACTTGGTCAAAGAACTTTAGTAACTGTATTGACCATCAAATTCGCAGAAGAAGTCGCAGAATATTTGAATAAGATGGGAATTAAAGCCCATCACTTACATTCAGAAATTGATACTATCGAGCGAACAGAGATAATTAACGCGTTAAGAATAGGTCACATAGATGTAATAGTTGGAATAAATCTATTACGTGAAGGTCTAGATATTCCCGAGGTTAGTTTAGTAGCGATATTTGATGCGGATAGGCAAGGTTTTCTCAGAAATGAGCGCAGTTTGCTCCAGACTATTGGAAGGGCTTCTCGTAATTCTAATGGTACAGTGATACTCTATGCCGATTCAGTCAGTCCTCCGATGGCAGCATCGATAAAACAGACGCTGGAGAGGCGTGAACGACAGATTGCTCATAACGAAAAGGAAGGAATAGTTCCCACTACCATTGACAAGGCTCTGCCTACTTTAGGGCGTGATCTCGATGATTTAATTGCCGGGACTTCAGGGGGCAAGAGGCTTGTGGGCTCGAAAGGTGGTCGGAAAAGCGGTGATTGGGCGGCTAACCTCAAAGTCGGAGCTGGTCATTGGGGCCGTTCTAATTCTGTAAACAACAATATTTCACAACCAATTGAAGATTTAGATTTTTCAATTGAAGAATTAAATGAAATGATGAAACAAGCAGCTCTCGAATTAGATTTCGAGAGGGCTGCGATGTTGCGTGACCTAATTCGTGATTTTCAATCTTCATGACGTAGTCATGGGTTTCATATGCACGACTGTACACGGTAGTTCCATGGCGATTGAGCCGGAGTCTTTCGACCTCCCCGTGAACGACTACAATTTTTCGTTAACAGATAGCCCCCGTACTCTTATCGATCAAATGGCAAAAGCCGGAGGTTTCACCGCCACTAAGTTAGCACAAGCACGAGATATACTCAGAGATATGCGCAGTGAAATCGAAGCGGTTGATGCTGATTCATCCAAGGTAACAAACTGGTTATCTTTTCCAGCATGTTTGTGTGCCACTGGGACCAGAGGGTTCTTTGTTGAAGCATTGAAGACCAAGATGTTTAATGTCGTATCGACAACATGCGGGATGTTAGACCATGATATCGCTCGCTCCTATGAGCAATATTATCATGGAGCATTTGAATTGGATGATATCGAACTTGCAGAACACCAGTTAATGCGACTTGGTAACGTCATAGTCCCTAACTCGTCATATGGAGAAATTATTGAAAAGATGGTAATGCCCGTATTAGAAGAAATACGCAATGACCGGATTAAAGAAACAGGCAAACAAGGCGCTGACGTATGGCTTGGCTTCGGCTCAATACATTTGGTATGGGAACTAGGACGACGAATCGGTACTCCCGACTCATTGATTTATTGGGCTGCTAAAAATGAGATACCAGTTTGCATTCCAGGAATTACTGATGGTTCAATCGGTGCGCAATTATTCATGTTCAGGCAAAAATATCGCGATTTTCATATCGATACTTTAGCGGATGAACAAGTTATGAGTGACTTGACTTGGGATGTCGAGAAATCAAATGCCCTTATGGTAGGTGGTGGAATTTCTAAGCACCATGTTATTTGGTGGAACCAATATCGAGGAGGGCTTGACTCCGCTGTGTATATTACCACTGCTCCTGAACACGATGGAAGCCTTTCAGGAGCAAGATTGAGGGAAGCAATTTCATGGGGTAAAATGCGCCCTGAAGCACCAAATGTGTGTGTTGAAGGTGACGCAAGTGTTCTCCTTCCATTACTTGGAAGTGATTTATTTTTGGAGTGAAAAATATGACTGAATTGATTGCAGAAGTTTCAGATACGAGAGATGCTATTATTATTCCAATTAGATCATTTCCTGTGGCTCAATTCTTAACAATAGGATTGGTTTTTCTAGTAATTTCTTCTTCGATTGTGTATTATGTGTTGTCTGTAGAAGACCATAATACTCCTACAGAAAAGGCTGCTGAAGGTTGGGGCTTTCCTATTGATGAGCATACATGGTATCACTTTCCTGGAGCAATAGATGCGGTAGGAAACGAAACATTTGTTTTCAGCGGCCGAAATGTTCCGTTTCAAGCACAAGGAACCTATTACGGAATTGGGATGTCTACGTTTGAACCTACAATGGGAATTACTCTGACAGATACCATGGTAATGAGTTCATATGGGAATGGCCCGGCAGGCTCTACGGCAGTTGTTTCTTGCGATTTGATTGGAATGCACGAAACCCTTTCTTATTCATGTGAGAATGTCTATGATCCATTTTTACCCATTGCTAATTCAAATGACCCGTATATCTATGTCGATACTTGGACGGGACGTATAATGAAATTTGATATGCATGCTTTACTTGGAATGACCGTTGAATATTCTGATGATGATGGAGCCAGCTGGACTGGGCCAAGCGTAGCAACGCAACTTTATTCAGTTCAGGACCACCAAACAATTGCAAGCAGCAATATGCCTGCATTATTCCATCCAACAACTTGGATGTTTTGCATTAATGGAAACGCCCCTCACCCTCTTTGCTCCTCAAGTCAAGATGGTGGCAATACATGGGGTCCAGAAACATCAGGCGCTCCAGTGACTTGTAATTCAGGTGGCCTTTCAGCACATCTAGTTGGAAGTGTTGATGGTAATTTCTATCGTGGAAATATTGGATGTTCGGGCGATGGATATTCGGTATTTAGAACAGAAAATGCTGGAATCAGTTGGACTGAGCATGAACTTCCTACTTCGGTTACTGGAATTGCAGATACTTGGAATGCAGAAGAAGCCCAGGTAGAAGTTGACAGTGAGGGTAATGTGCACGCTATGTGGATGGGACTTGACAATATGCCATATTGGTCATATTCAATCGATCAAGGAGATACATGGTCAAATGCTACTATGATTGCTCCACCAATTAATCTCTCAGGTACAGGATTCCCTGTTGTTGTGGCTGGAGATGCGGGTACGGTCGCATTTGGCTATGTGGGCGAAACTGAAGGGGATAATGAAACTTGGAATGCTTATCTTACATATGCAACAGATGCGTTTAATGAAACGCCTCTTTTGACCACGGTCCAGATTAATGCTAATGGTGACCCTCTCGATGTAGAGGTTGATTGTGGATACAACCGATGCGGGGGCCTTGGAGATTTCCTTGATATCAGAGTAGATGCTTATGGTAGAACTTGGTTTGCATTATCTCACAACATCGCAGATATTGGAATCTTTTCTACCTTTAATATCGGGCCGAGTCTACGTGGGGAGCAAATAACAATGTTAGATGAAATGCCTATTGGCGGCCCTCAGACTCTCTAGACACTAGTCATCAAACACTTCGATTTCAACACTCTTTGTTACGAAATCAGTCATTTTAGTTCTAAATCTAGTAGCTCTCACTATGTGATTATCTATCCAATGATAGTTACCTCCTCTTGGTTTACCAAATAAGCAGGAATGCCATTTGAAGCCATTATTTTGAAGCCATTGTTCAGTTACTTGACGATGTTCTTCTAATCTACTGGTGAAAAAGCAAATTAGATGGCCCTCATCATACCATTTGTTGATTTGCTCAGCAACACCATCGAAGCATTTCGCTGTAGCCATCCTTTCGGGCTCTTCGTTAGGTATATCTTCACAAATAGTACCATCTATGTCTATGAGGTAATTCTTACAATTATCGGGAAGGGATGGACTTATCTTTAATCCACGCTCATCGGTTACATCTACTAGTTCAACCATTAGCCTGTGACTTGTTAGAAACTAAATTAACAATACTATGGATTCTCTACGAGTATTCCTGCTAAGAGGTTCATCATAGCAGTTCGAAATGGTATTAGTGGTCTCCATCCATCTGTACCTATTGCTATCAATTGGTTATGTAAAGGTTCTAGATCTGGTCGCTTTTCACTTAGCAAAACGATAGGCTTAGCTTCCATTCCAGCAATACTATGGCCGAATAGGGTATCTGAAGTAAATCGTCCACTAATGCCTTGAATCGTACGTGTCAAAAGCATTTTCAATTCTGCAAGGGAGTCTTTCGATTCCCATTTGCGACGTCCACACATGTGCATATTTTTTACTCTGATTTCATTTCTACAGAAATTAGCAATCGCTTCAGCAGCATCTAATACGCATAACCAATATCTCTCAGGACCTTGGTATGTTGTCGAATCTTTGTCTAGTAAATCCGTGATCCAAATCTCGACATCATCTGTTAACCACTTATCTCTTCTAGAAGGTAGTAAATCGCTGATAATCAAATCCTTTCCTATTATGAGGTCGGCCTCACTTAAGTCGAAAGAAACGGAGAATCCTTCTCCTTCATCCAATAGTTGCGAATTTGAATATTCTAGTAAACTTGCATTTCTAATGAAATGGCTTTCCTCGGTTGCAACAACGTCGACATCCCAGGATAGGAGTTTGTCGACAACCGCCTCTCCTAATGAGCAAGTAGCTCCTTTTACAACAATCGCCACATTTTGTCCTATGGGATTAACTAGATAGATTAATTCCATATATTTTTCAATTGCTTTTTTTATTTTTCAATTAGAAAATTAGAATAATTAAATAAGTCTTCGCAAGATTATGCGACACCAATTGAAACAATGATATCAGGCTCTTGCTCAAAATTAAAAAAATAATCATTATCCAATTGAAAGTACAAGAATTATGCGACAAAAGCAATTGGAAATAGATTGTAATTTTCAACAAGGTATATTAGTCGTCACTATAGAGAGCATGTTGGCCAAGACACGAAATGGCCATGGAGATGGGAAAAAATGCCAAAAAATGATTATGACATCCAGGAGCTAATCCAAAGGGATGTATATGTGAATGATACAAAGGTGGGAACGATCGTAGGAGAGCGTCATCACCCGAACGAAGCGAGAGTCCGTGCAATGCGGATTATGGTTGAGCCAGGAGTTGCAGATGAATTTATGCGCAAGCCTGCTGAACTAGCGCCATTGCACAAGGAATTGATACACAGCATTAGAAATGATGGAGCTATAAAACTCTCTAAATCTATGCGAGAATTGCAACGCCGTTGGAGAAACACCGTTAGAATAGATGAGAAATTATACGCACCTGACGAAATGATGGACAAAGCTGTATTGGATAACCAAGGAATGGAGATCGGAGTAATAGACAGCCTTGTAAAAGTCAAACGTACTTACCGCGCTGTAGTAATTAAGACTAGAATAGGAGTGCAAATGCAACATAATGTTCCTAAAGAAATAAACATTCCAATTACTGCATTAGCACGAACACGAGAAAGATTAGATGAAATTGTACTTTCACGTACTTTTGAAAAGTTGTTAACGCTTCCTTCATATCTGCAAGCTAACGACCCTGATTTTATTGAAGAGTGAGCAGCACCGTCGTCTTTATCACGGGATGGCTAGTCGCCCGGTTGCCCTTGCGCGGGTAGCTTAGTCGGCTGGAGCACCCGGCTGATAACCGGGAGGTCGCAGGTTCGAGTCCTGCCTCGCGCACCAGATATATGCCGTAATCGCGTTACGCTAAACAATATGTTCACACGGAACCCTCATGTATTTCCCTCACAGGCCCCCTAACAATGGTAGTGGTCTCGGGCAGCAATTCTCGCGCACTTGCTAGTGATTTGGCGAGTGAGTTAGGATGGGAACACCATTCATTAGAAGTTAGGAGGTTTCCTGATTCTGAAGGCTATATCCGTATTCCAGAGAATGCGATTAATGCAGTTAGGTCTGAGCCGGTAGTTTTGGTATCCAACACATTTCCAGATTCAGGAATCGTTGAAACACTACTATTGCTAGAAGCATTAAATGATGTCCGCAAGGGCAATATGGCAAATCTTAGGGAAATAGAGCCGCAAAAAATGGAACCTATTGGCCCTGGCCTCTTTCTAGCAATCCCGTATTTTGGTTATTCGCGTCAAGATAAGAGGTTCAAACCAGGGGAAGCGATTAGTGCTAAAGCCATAGGTCGCTTATTGAGTTCACATTGTGATGGAATCGTTGTCTTTGATTTACACGCTCCAGTCGCTTTGGAAAACATGTCAGTACCAGTCGCTTTTACTTCAGCAATGCCTGAAATTGCATCCCATCTAAAAGAGACAGTTAATCCTGATTTTATTTTGTCTCCAGATAAAGGGGCAATAGAGAGGGCATCGCAAGTGGCTGAAACAATCGGTCTTCCGTTTTCGTATCTAGAAAAAACACGTATCGATGCTCACACTATCGTTCATAAGGCAAAAAATCTTGATGTCGAGGGGAAAATCGTTGCAATAGTAGATGACATGATTGCAACCGGTGGAACGATCTGTAAAGCTGCAGATGCTTTACGAAACCAGGGTGCTAAAGAAGTACATGCGGCATGTACTCATGGTTTGTTTACCGGTGGAGCGATAAAGCGCCTCATTGGGCATGTAGATGGAGTGCATGCAACCTCTTCGCTCAGTAACTCAAGGTCGGTAATTAGCGGGGGCCCAGCACTTGCTAGAGGGGTTAGAGAACTTCTTGAAACCCTTTAATCAAAAATATAACTCAACCCGTGCTGTTTATATGCAATAGGTCGTGCGGAGCCTTGCTTACACAGCATGAGAGTGATTCAATGAGTGCACACGTAACTTTTGAGACGCCGAACGATGTCGCAGATAAAATCTACGAAATGGTTCAGGCTAACAACACGGGACAGATGAAGAAAGGCAGTAATGAAGTGACCAAGGCAGCCGAGCGCGGCAATGCTAAGTTCATTATCATGGCAGAGGATGTAAACCCACCAGAACTTCTGGCACACATTCCTTTGATCTGCGCAGAGAAGAACATACCATTCGGCTATGTACCTTCACAAGAATTCCTTGCAAAGGAAGCTGGAATGCCTAATGGCGTTAGAACAGCGTCTCTTGCACTTCTAGAAGTCGCTAAAGGCGCTCAAGAAAAGTTCGATGAAGTGGTAGAACTAGTAAAAGGTCTATCAGAGTGAACTCTTGGAGTATGAGTCTTGGAGGAATCAGAAATGAGCGAAGAACTTGGAGGATGGCCTGCAGAGGTTGTTGAAGTGGTTGGTAGAACTGGTATGACCGGTGAGGCTACACAGGTTAAAGTGCGTGTTAATGATGCACCTAACCCTCGTGACGTTGGACGAATTATTACTCGCAACGTAGTAGGCCCTGTAAGAATCGGAGATATTCTGATGCTGCGCGATACAGGTCGTGAAGCGCGCAAACTTAACATGAGGTGATTATGATGCCAGAACAAAGAATCTGTTCCTTTTCAGGAGAAGTTATTGAACCAGGTACTGGATTGATGTATATCCGTCGTGATGGTACAGTACAATGGTTTGCAAATTCCAAAGCACGAAAGAATGCTATCAAACTCAAGCGTAATTCTCGTAAAGTCAAGTGGACTCGCCATTACGTAAAGGGCGGAGTTTGATACTGTCAGCAATCGCTGCGCTCTTATAGGGCAGTCATGTCGCCATCTTTGGTGGAATTAACATGGAGACTACATACATCATGGTAAAACCCGACGGAGTTCAACGCGGACTCGTTGGAGAGATTATTGGACGATTTGAACAAAAAGGACTGCAGTTAGTCGGATTAAAGCAAGTAGTGCCTAGTGAAGAGATCGCTAAAGAGCACTATGCGGTTCACGCAGAGCGCCCATTTTTCCCAGGGCTGATCAAGTTCGTAACCAGCGGACCCGTTGTTTGCATGGCTTGGACTGGTAGAGATGCAATCAGTGTCGCACGTAATTTAATCGGTCCTACAAATGGTCGCGAAGCAGCGCCGGGGACAATCCGAGGCGATTTTGGAATGGATATAGGATTCAATATGATTCACGGTTCTGATGCTGCTGAAACCGCGGAATTCGAGCTAGGATTGTGGTTCCCAGAAGGTCTCAATGAATGGACCTTAGATTCACAAAATTGGGTATATGAGTGAAATTGTATCCCAATTGAAAAATTAATTTTTCCAATTGGAGGTTTGCTTTATGAATGACGAGCAAACAGATGTTCAAAACGATACAGAAGAACCTGCAGAAAAAGGCTGGGCTAGGCAACCGATTGTTTCGGTATTAGGTCATGTAGATCATGGTAAAACCAGTGTATTGGATTATTTCCGCTCTCTTGGAAGTGAACGTCAGGCCAGTGTGATGGATAGAGAGGCAGGAGGAATTACTCAACATATTGGTGCTACTGAGATTCCTGCAAATATTCTCAATGAAACATGTGCAGCGATGACTGGTGGTAAAGCATTCAACAGCCCTGGTTTACTTTTCATCGATACTCCCGGTCATCAATCTTTCACAAGTTTACGAAACCGTGGAGGCGCATTGGCAGATATTGCTATTTTAGTAGTCGATATCATGGAAGGTCTTCAACCACAAACGATCGAGAGTTTACGGATACTACGCGATAAGAAAACACCTTTCGTAGTCGCTGTCAATAAGATAGATAGAATCAACGGATGGTATACCGATAAAGGGCGCTCATTTGTTGAATCTTGGGACAATCAACGAGATGATGTTAAGCAATTATTTGAAGAGCGATATTGGAAATTACTTGGAGAATTTTCAGAACATGGCTTCAATATCGAACGATATGATAAGATTAGGGATTTCAAATCTAATTTAGCAATGGTTCCTTGTTCGGCTAAAGATGGTGAGGGGTTACAGGATTTATTGACGGTTACAGTTGGTTTAGCTGAACGTTTTCTCGAAGATAGGCTAACCGATACTCTCGGTCCAGGTGAAGGTACTGTTTTGGAAATGAAGGATGAACGAGGATTGGGTAAGACGATTCATGTTATCCTTAATCGAGGAGAATTGAATCTGGGTGATTCAATTACTCTAGTCGGTCCCGATGGGCCAATTACTACTCACATCAAGGGCATGTTCCGGGCTAAAGGCATGTCAGAGATGCGAGATGCTGGAGATAGGTGGGATTCATGCGAGCATGCAATAGCAGCATGTGGTTTGAAAATAGTAGGACCAGGATTAGAAAAAGTCCTTGCAGGTACCATCTTGCGGCAAACAAACTCATCAGAATTATTATCGAAGGCTGAAAAGGAAGCTCGTAAAGAAGCAAGTATTTCTGTAGACCTTTCAGAAGAAGGGGTAGTGATTAAGGCAGATACTATCGGAGGATTGGAAGCTCTTGCTTTCGAGTTAAACAAGATGGAAATACCAATACGCATGGCAGCGATTGGCCCCATCAACAAAAGAGATATCCTCACAGCTCAAAGCGCTTCAGATCCATTAAATCAAATAATACTTGGATTTTCAGTACAAGGTAATTCAGAGGTATCATCACGCTTAGAAGGTGATGATGCAGAAGTAAAATTCATTTCACATGAAATCATCTATCGAATTTTGGATGAATTCGAACAATGGAGAGCTGATACAAAAGAAGAAATGGAAGCTGCAGAGCGTGAAAATTTAGTTTATCCAGGTCGGCTTCTCTATCTTGAGAATCATACATTTAGAAATAAAGGACCTGCGATTGTTGGTATGAGAGTTATTGGAGGCAGAGTCCATGTTGGACA
>CEQM01011200.1_pt1 | contig 13382 bp, 12 predicted proteins | sample 531111 | NCBI WGS metagenome assembly CEQM01 (sample SAMEA2621278, study PRJEB7988) | marine metagenome | biome: marine biome (ENVO:00000447); feature: deep chlorophyll maximum layer (ENVO:xxxxxxxx); material: "saline water (ENVO:00002010), including plankton (ENVO:xxxxxxxx)" | depth 120 m
CCTATATTATTCATTTCATTTATTAATAATTTCCCAAAATCACTTAAGCCATTCCATTTTCTTATACTGTCATATGACGAATCACATATTTGATTGTTCTTAGCATGTGTTAAGGTTATATATCTAATACCTCTACTAAAGAAATATTTTAAATTATTTAGTTCTAAACCTAATGCAGAACCATTTTCCATTCCCATCGGTAGAGAAATTTTATTGTTATTAAAATTTTTAAATACGTCTGCAGGTGAGTTTGCAAAACTTAAATTCTTATTAGAATTAATAATATTTTCTACAAGGTCAATTAATGAATTAGCAAATTTATAAGCCTCATTTTCTGATTTTTCTGAGGGAATATATATTGCCATAAATGGACAATCTAATCCTCCTCTTTTTGCTTTTGGTATATCAAAATTTCCAGAGGTTTCATTATTCAGATTTATACTCTTTTCAAATAATAGACCCTCTTTATTTAATCTGAATGGCAAATCAATATGGCCATCAGCAATAATAAAATCTTTAGAGTATTTAACTGCTTTCTTCTTATTCATATATCTTTTAAAAGAAAATTTTAAAGACTTTTAGAGAAGCCTCCATCTATAGGTAAATTAATACCATTTATATAATCAGCAGATTTGCTACACAAAAAAGATGTAGCATCAGCAATCTCCTCCGGTTTCCCAAATCTTTTTGCTGGAATATTTGAAATAGTATTATTTGTAATTTCTTTTATTGTTAAATCTGAAGATAAAGCTCTATTTTTCAAAAGACTTTGAAGCCTTTCTGTATCAGTGAACCCAGGTAATATATTATTTACAGTGATTCCATATTCAGCAACTTCATTTGATAATGTTTTTGCCCAACTTGCCATGGCCCATCTTACAGTATTAGAAACTCCTAAATTATCAATAGGTGCTTTCACTGATATAGAAATGATATTGATTATTCTGCCAAATTTATTTTCTTTCATAATAGGTATTAATGATGTTGATAAATAATGGCTACAATGAAGATGCATTTTCATATATTTTTCAAAATCATCTGAACTTGCTTTTGATATTGGTCCTGGTGGAGGACCTCCTGTATTATTTATAAGAATTGTTGGTTTTAAATTCAGTTTAAGAAAGTCTTTAAATTTTGTTTTTAATAATTTAAGATCATTGAAATCAGATACAATAAAGTTATGATCGTTCTTATTAATAAGTTTTAATTCTTTTAGTGTTACTTGTAATTTCTTTTCATCTCTGGATATTAATGTAATAGCAGCACCTTGAACTGCTAATTTTATTGCTATTGCTTTCCCAATACCTTGAGTGCTTCCACATACTATTGCTCTTTTACCTTTTAATGAAAGATTCATGATTTTATTTTCTTTATTATTTATATTCAATATATGAAAAAACAAGATGCTTTAAAAATGGATTCCCAAGATCCAATATCTTGGGTTAAAAATGAGTTTGAGTATGGTAAAGGTCATAAAGATGATAAAATCTATTTTTGTGGAAATTCTCTCGGGCTTCAGCATAATTCTGTAAGAGAAAAAATAGATTTACACTTAACCCAATGGAAAAATTCTGCTGTAGAATCACATTTTTCTGGTGATTATCCTTGGATTGAAATTCAAGACAAAATAAAACTCATCTTAAAAGATTTTTTAGTTTGTGAAACGTCAGAGATTGCGATCATGAACGCATTGTCAGTTAATTTACATTTATTAATGATTTCTTTTTACCATCCAAAAAATAAAAAGTCAAAAATAATGATTGAGGATAATGCATTTTCTTCCGATAGATATGTAATTAACTCTCAATTAGAATTACATGGTCTTGATGAATCATCTTTAATTTTAATTAGCTCTGATAATCATGTTTTGTTAGAGAATGAAATTATTCAAAGTATTGAAAAAAATAAAGATGAACTAAGCCTGGTATTATTACCTGGTATTCAATATTACTCAGGGCAACTTATAGATTTAAAAAAGATATCTCAGGTCTGCCATAAAAATAATATTGTTTTAGGAGTAGACTATGCTCATGCTATTGGAAATGTTCAAATTGATTTAAGTGAACTCCAAATTGATTTTGCAACCTGGTGCAGTTATAAATATTTAAATTCTGGTCCAGGAGGAATATCAGGTATATATGTAAATTCTAAACATTTTAATCATATAAATAAAAGATTAGAGGGGTGGTGGGGAAATAAATTATCAACAAGGTTTGACATGAGCAAGAAATTTGATCCTGAAAACTCTGCTGAGGGATGGGTTATAAGTAATCCTCCAGTAATTCTATTAGATATGCATTTAGCTTCTCTGGAAATTTTTAATAAAGTTGGACTTAAAAATATTTTTTCTAAATCTAAATCTTTGACTCAATTTCTATATGATGGGTTGATTAACATAAAAAATTATTCAGACTTCTTTGAAATAATAACTCCACAAGAGTCCCATAGAAGAGGTGCTCAATTATCTCTATATTTCTTTAATAATTCAGAAGATATTTTTCAACAACTTAATAAAAAATTTGTAATCGATTATAGAAAGCCTAATGTTTTAAGAATTGCACCTGTACCATTATATAACTCTTATTTGGAGGTATATATTTTTGTTAGGTTTCTTGAAAAATTACTGAATGATTAAATAACTACCTCTTCGTATTTACTGCCTTGATGATCTAACATTTTTCTACAGAAATCATATATTGCTTTATCATCATAATAGCATTCATTATATAATTCATCTTGTGAACCATGTTCAATAATTTTATCGGGGATACCTAGTCTTTGTACAGGATTCTTATAGTTATTATCAGCCATAAACTCAATTACAGAAGATCCAAATCCACCCATGATACATCCATCTTCAACTGTTAAAATATATTTATGATTCTTAAGTATTTTATGCAATAATTTTTCATCTAAAGGCTTAACAAACCTCATGTCGTAATGAGATGGGAAAATATTATCTTCATTTAATTTTTTAATAGCTTTTGTGGCATAATTTCCTATATGACCAATTGATAAAATAGCAATTTCTTCTCCTTCGCATATTGTTCTTCCACTACCAATTTCAACTAGTTCCATTTCTGTTTCCCACTCAATTTGAACACCTTTTCCTCTTGGGTATCTTATTGTAAAAGGATTTTTATTGTGGGCTTGTGCAGTATACATAAGATTTCTTAGTTCAGACTCATTCATAGGAGCGGAAACAATCATATTTGGTATACATCTCATGTAAGCAATATCATATGCTCCATGGTGGGTTGGACCATCTGATCCAGCGACTCCAGCTCTATCCAAACAAAAAATTACTGGTAAATTTTGAATACATACATCGTGAATTACCTGGTCATAGGCTCTTTGCATGAATGTACTGTAAATATTACAAAATGGAATCATTCCCTGAGTTGCTAGGCCAGCACTGAACGTAACTGCATGTTGTTCAGCAATTCCAACATCAAATGCTCTCTCAGGAATTTTTTTCATCATTATATTTAAAGATGATCCTGAAGGCATTGCTGGAGTGACTCCAACTATTTTTTCATTTTTTTCAGCAAGCTCAACAATTGTATTACCAAAAACATCTTGGTATTTAGGTGGAGACTTTTCAGTACTTTTAACGACAAGACTTTTTCCTGACTCCACATCAAACTTTCCAGTTGCATGCCATTTTGTTTGGTCTTTTTCAGCTAAAGAATAACCTTTCCCTTTTTTTGTTATACAATGTAGTAGCTTTGGCCCTGGTATTTTTTTTAAATCATTAAGAGTTTTTACTAGGTGATTAACATCATGACCATCAATAGGACCAAAATATCTTAAGTTTAACGCTTCAAACAAATTAGAATTATCTAAAACAAAGGACTTTAAACTCTTTTCTACAGTTTTAGCAACACCTCTTGCACTTTCTCCCACTTTCTCTAGTTTCCCTAAAACCTTCCAGATATCATTTCTAATACTATTAAATGCTTGAGATGTTGAAATATCAGTCAAATATTTTTTTAGAGCACCTACATTTGGATCAATTGACATACAATTATCATTTAATATGATAGTCAAATTAGCATCAGTATCCCCTGCATGATTCATTCCTTCAAAAGAAATTCCACCTGTCATTCCTCCATCTCCTATTACTGCTATATGTTGTCTTTTTAAATCATTACTTAGTTTAGCTGCTATAGCCATTCCTAGAGCTGCAGATATTGATGTCGATGAGTGTCCTACTCCAAAAGTATCGTATTCACTTTCTGATATTTTTGGAAATCCAGAAAGTCCTCCATAAACTCGGTTAGTATGAAAGTTATGTTTTCTCCCTGTTAATATCTTATGTCCATAAGCTTGATGACCTACATCCCAAACAATTTTATCCTCAGGTGTATTATACACATAATGAAGCGCCACTGTCAACTCAACAACTCCTAAGCTTGCTCCAAAATGACCGCCATTTTCTGAAATTGAACCAATTATGTAATTTCTAAGATCATTACATACATCATCAAGATCTTTTTTATCCAGCTTTCTTAAATCTTTTGGAAGATTTATTTTATCAAGAGTCTTAAATGTTGTTTTGTTCATAGTTAATGTGCTATACTTATACTCTTTTTTTCAATTATTGGTTTATAAATCTATTAATTTTATTATAAAGTATTAATTTTATTTTAATTCCTTACATAAAAAAAATAATGTTCATTTTCTTATGAGTTATGAAATAAAAATTCCGTTGTTTGAAGGCCCATTTGATTTATTGCTTTTTTTTATAGAAAGAGATGAGTTAGATATTATGGATATTCCTATTTCACAAATAACTAATGATTTTTTTGAGTATATATCAGACTTAGAAAAGATGAATATTGAAGTTGCTAGTGAATTTATAGTTGTTGCAGCTACTTTGATGAGAATAAAATCGAGAATGCTACTCCCTAGACTTTCTGTTGATGAAGAAGGTAATGAAATTGATCCGAGAGAAGAACTTGTTGAGCACTTAATTGAGTATAAAAAATATAAATCAGTAATAAATGATTTTTCTAAATTAGAGGAGCATAGACAAGAGAAGATTTCAAGAGGAAATTTGTTTTCAGAATTAAATATAATTAGCGAAAGAGCTCAAGTTGAAACAGAACTACAAGACATTGATTTATATAAATTACTTGTTGTCTTTAAAAATGCTTTGGATAAGTATGCTGTAGAGCAAAATAAACCTAAACATGAAATTTATAGGTACCCATATTCAATCACTGAACAAAAAAAATTTTTAACGAACCTTCTTAAATCAAAATCAAAAATTTCATTTGCTAAACTTATAGAAGAGAATCCTCTTAAAATTTTAGTTATTTATAATTTCCTTGCAATTTTAGAATTAATTCAAGATTCTAAAATAAAATTATCAATAGGTAATGGATTAAATAACTTTTGGATTTCTAATAATTGATTATTTTAAGAAAAAAAGAAATTAATTTCAATTTCAGCATTTTCATCAGAATCAGATCCGTGAATAGCATTAGCTTCTATTGAAGTAGCATATAATTTTCTTATTGTACCTTCTTCAGCATCTTCTGGGTTTGTAGCACCAATTAATTTTCTGAAATCTTCAACAGCATTTTCTTTTTCTAATTGAATAACTATAATTGGACCTGAACACATGTAATCACATAATCTGCCAAAAAAAGGCTTTTCTTTGTGAATTGCATAAAATTTTCCAGCAGATTCTTGGTCAAGCCTTATAAGTCTCATGTTTTTTAAATTAAAACCCGCTTCTTCAATCTTTTGGATTATCGGACCAGTATAACCTGCTTCAAATGCATCTGGTTTAATTATTGTAAAAGTTTTATTTCCGCTCATTGTTTTTTTTGCAAACATATAATATTGTTTTGAAATTAAAAAGGACTGTTAATTCGTTAATATATTTTACTTTTCAATATTATTTATTGAGTTTTGCATGCTAAATTATTGAAATGCAAGAAATTAAAAAGATATTAAGTTCGAAACAGAACATAGTAATTACGACCCATGTAAATCCAGATGGAGACGCTATCGGCTCTTCTATTGCATTGCTTAACTTTTTAATTAAACAAGGACACAATACTTCTATAATTGTACCAAATGATTATCCTGATTTTTTAAAGTGGATGAAAAATGATGAATTAATTATAAATTTTTCAAATTCAAAAAAAGAAGCACAAGATAAAATCGATAATTCTTCATTAATTTTTTGTCTTGATTTTAATAACCTGAGTAGAATCAATGAATTAGGAGATCATATAGCAAAATCTAAATCAAAAAAAATATTAATTGATCATCACCTCGAACCAAGTGAATTTTATGATTTTAAAATACACGATGTAAACGCTTCAGCAACTGCTGAATTAATCTATGATTTTTTAGTTGAATTAGATTCAAGTTTAATTGATAAGGATATATCTGAGGCAATTTATACTGGAATATTAACTGATACTGGTTCATTTAAATTTTCAATGTCATCAAAAGTTCATCAAATTGTAGCTGATTTGATGGATAGAGGAATCAACATTAATTTTATAAACAATAAAATATATGATTCAAATTCTTTGGATAAACTTAAACTTATAGGTTATGCACTATCCGAGAAATTAGAGGTAACATCTAATGGTAATGCAGCTTATATTGTTTTATCGAGGAAAGATTTATTAGATCATAATTTTAAAAAGGGAGACACTGAGGGTCTTGTTAATTATGCTTTATCAATAACAAATGTTAATATGGCGGTATTAATTATTGAGACAAAAGAAAGAATTAAATTTTCATTTAGATCGATAGGTAAATTTTCTGTTAATGAGTTTGCTAAAAAATATTTTAATGGGGGAGGTCACAAAAATGCTGCTGGTGGAAGCTTAGAAGATAAACTTTCAGTAGCTTTGGAAAAATTTTTGAAGCATATATCAAAATATTCAATAGATTTAAATTACTAATATGAAAAAAAATATAATACTACTTTCTTTAATAACATTAATGTTTTCATGTGTTGACAAAGAAAAAACTTTAGATAATGGAGTAGAAATAAAATATCTAAAAAATGGATCTGCATCACAAATTCAAGAGGGTGAGATTGTTCTACTAAATCTTCAATATTTTGATTATGACGGAAATGAATTATTAAATAAAGTTGGAAAAGATCCAGTTGTTCTCCGTAAAGATTCAACTTGGAAAAACAATGGTATAATTTATGATGTAATTGATAATTTAGTTTTAGGTGATAGTGTCTTTTTTCAACTTACCACTGAGCAGTTTTTTGAAAATGCACCTCAAGCTGTAGATATGCCTGATTCAGTAAAAAATAAATTGATTAGCTTCTATTGTGGTGTCCAAAATGTAATGTCACAATCAGAGTTTGAAGATTTTCAAAGAGAACAATATGAAAAAATGCAACAAGAAATGGAACAAAACAATGAAAAACAATTGTCAGTTGATTTAGAATTAATTGAAAATTACTTAAAAGAAAATAATGTTAATGCAACCAAAACAGAAAGCGGTCTATATTATGAGATCACTAAAAACGGTTCTGGAGATAATGCTTCTGCAGGAGATAACGTTACAGTTCATTATACAGGAATGCTATTAAATGGAGAGGTTTTTGATTCTTCTCTAAGTAGAAATGAACCTTTTTCATTTCAACTAGGAAGAGGCATGGTAATAAAAGGTTGGGATGAAGGTATTACATATTTTAATAAGGGAGCAGAAGGTAGAATATTTATTCCTAGTCCACTAGGATATGGAGCTGCTGGAGCTGGAGGAGTAATACCGCCTAATGCAATTCTTATTTTTGAGATTCAGGTATTAGATTACTAATTTTTATGAGATATATTATTTTAATTCTTATAATTATATCAGGATTTTCATGTACTGATGAAAATGTTGAAGTTACAAGGACAAAGCAAGAGCAGTTAGCTTTGGATATTAATAGAATTAAGGGATATATTGATGAAAATAATCTTACCGGATTTGAATCTTTAGATAATGGTCTTCATTATAAAACTTTAGAATCAGGAAATCAGCAATATCCTCAGTTAGGAGATACTTTAAGTGTTGAGTATGTTGGCCAATTATTAAATGGTCGAGAATTTGATAGAAATTATACTAATCAACCATTTCAGTTAGTTCTAGGTGCAGGTGAAGTTATTCAAGGTTGGGAATTAGGATTACCATATATAGATGAACAAGGAAAAATTATTTTAATTATACCTTCAGGGCTAGCTTACGGTAACACATCAACTAATTCTATTCCTGAAAATTCTATTTTAATTTTTAGAATAAAATTATTAGACATTAAATAATGAAAAATTTAATTATATCTATTCTACTAATTTTTATTATTTCTTGTACAACAGAAGAAGTTTATGTGGATGTATTTGACCCTGTTCAAGATGAAATTGATTCTTTAAATCAAAGACAAACAGATTTATCTTTAATTTTTTCCTATTTAGAATCAGTGGGCATAAATTATGCTGATTCTATAAGCGCAGGAGTTTATTATTCAATTACAGATTACGGAAATGAACAACTTTACCCTGAAATTAATGATATAGTTAGTATTCATTTAGCCGGTTATTATACTAATGATTCTATATTTTTTACTAATGATTCTATAGACTTAGTAATATTTGATACGAATATTCAGTCATTAGCCGAAAGCATTGGGTATTATGATGAATCTAAATATTATTCTCCAATAACATACACCTATAATGGTTTAGGAAGTTTTTTCCCAGTAGTATCTGATCATGGTTATCTGGCCCAATTGTCTGATTTTAAGACGACTCTTGGTTTAACACTCAGTAAAATTAGCGAAGGAGGTTCTGTGAAAATACTCATGCCTTCTGGAAATGCTTATGGTGATACGGGAAACACAAATACCCCTGAGATTCCTGAAAACTCTATTCTCATTTTTGATATCAATTTAATCAAGATTAGAAAATGAATGAGATCTGTTTTGTAACAGGTAATAATAATAAGTTAAAGGAAGTCCAAAGTTTATTATCTACATACAAAATAATTTCCCTAACAGATTTAAGTTTTTTTGATGATATTCCTGAAACCGAGAATACTATAAGGGGCAATGCTTTTCTAAAAGCAAGTTTTGTAAATAAAAAGTTTAATATAGATTGTTTTTCAGATGATACTGGATTATTTATAGACTCATTAGGTGGATCCCCAGGTGTAAAATCAGCAAGATATGCTGGTGAAAATAGTGACTCAGAAAAAAACATTGAATTAGTTCTAAAGAATTTAAGAAATAATAAAAACAGAAATGCATATTTTAAAACAGTTATATGCCTAATAAAAAATGATAAAACACACTATTTTGAGGGTAAAGTTTACGGTACAATAACTAGAAAAAGAGTTGGAAAAGATGGTTTTGGATATGATCCTATTTTTATTCCAGAAGGATATGATAAAACCTATTCGGAACTTAGTCTAAATGAAAAAAATGCTATATCTCATAGAGGTATAGCTGTAAATAAATTAGTAAATTTCCTTAATGGAAACTAAATGTAGATTGTTTGGTATTTGTGGATCTAGTGGATCTGGTAAATCCTTTATAGCCAAATATATTTTAGAAAATCTCGGTCCTGAGAATATATCGATTTTATATCAAGATAATTATTATAAAAAAAGAGAAGATCAACAAAAAGACAATAACGGACATTATAATTTTGATCTTCCCTCATCATTTCATCAAGATGAATTTTTTGAAGATATCAGAAAAATTAAAGCTGGAGAAAAGGTTTGGAGAAAAGAATATACCTTTAATAATCCAGAAATAATTCCTAGTAAAATCTTAGTGAGCCCTAATAAAATCATTCTTGTAGAGGGGTTATTTTTATTTAATGAAATTAAAATTTCTAACCTTTTTGATAGAAAAATTTTTATTGATTGTAATATTCAGAAAATGATAGAAAGAAGGATTAAAAGAGACCATGAAATGAGGGGTTATGACAAGTCTGATGTAAATTATAAATATGAAAACCACGTACTTCCTTCTTATAAAAACTTTATTCTTCCATATAAAAAAACAGCTGATTTAGTAATTAATAATGATTCTGATAATTTAAATGGAGCAAAGTTAACTCTAGAATATATTTTAAAAGAAAGTGGAGTAAATAATAATTAATTTGCCCCTTAGTTAATTTCCATTAATTTCCATACTTTTGTCAACTGATTTTTGAAAAAAGAAAATGAAAAATAAAGGATTAATATATTTTTTAACTATAACAATATCTTTCCTATCGATATACTACTTGCAGTTTACTTTTGTTTCTCAAAGAATTCAAGGTGAGGCGACTGAAATATCAAGAGACAGTGAGGGCAATATTGATTTTAAGAAAAAACAAAAATATCTTGACTCAATATGGAATAAGCCAGTATATAATTTAGTATCAGATTTTACATTTAAAGATATCAAAGAATCAGAGTTAAACCTTGGTTTAGATCTTCAAGGTGGTATGCACGTTACTCTAGAAGTTTCTCCGGTAGACATTCTTCAGGGGCTATCTTCAAATAGCCAAGACCCCGACTTTTTACAAGCAATTTCTATAGCCAAAGAAAAAATTAAAGGTACTCAATTGAATTTCATATCTGAATTTTATGCTGAGTATAAAACTATTGCACCACAAAAGAATTTATCTCAAATTTTTGCAACTGTATCCAACAGAGGTAGAATAGGATTTGATTCTTCCGATTCTGAAATTTTAGATATAATTAATGAAGAGGTTGAAAGAGCAATAGATAGATCATTCAATATTCTAAGGACTAGAATTGATAGATTTGGTACATCTCAACCCAATATTCAAAGATTACAAGGAACGGGTAGAATTCAAATTGAACTTCCAGGAGTTGATAATCCAGAAAGGGTAAGGAAATTGTTACAAGGTGTTGCAAAATTAGAGTTTTGGGAAGTTTCAGAAATTAATGAAACTGAGGTATCTCAAACTATTCAGATAATTGACCAGTTTGCTGTTAGTCAAAATATTTTGAATAATGCGAGTGAAAGCGGTACTGAAGATGAACTTGATAACACATCTCAATCAGATGATATTGAATCATTACTATCCGGAAATTCAGACGATTCAGATAATAACTCAACAACAGAAGCTACAGAAAATGATGATGAAAATTTACTAGCTAATACATCATCTCCATTGCTATCTAATCTTAGATCTGAGTTTGGTGGTTTATTTTATAATCTTGAAGACACTATGTCTATAAATTCTATTTTATCGAATGATAAAGTACAACAGTTAATTCCAAATACTATTAAATTTTTATGGGCTGTTAAACCAACTGAAAATACTGCTGATCCTAGTGATCAAGTTCTTGAGTTATTTGTTATAAAAACATCTAGAGGCGGAAAAGCTCCATTGACAGGAGAAGTAATCACCGATGCAAGACAAGACCTTGACCAAAGTGCCAGACCATCAATTTCTATGCAAATGAATTCAAATGGTGCGAAGAATTGGAGAAGATTAACATCAACAAATATTGGTAGAAGAGTAGCTATCGTTCTTGATAATTATGTGTACTCTGCACCATTCGTTCAAAATGAAATACCAAATGGTAATTCTCAGATCACAGGAGATTTTACAATTGAAGAAGCTCAAGATTTAGCTAATATTCTTAAAGCCGGTACACTTCCAGCTCCTACAACTATTGTAGAAGACGTTGTTATTGGACCAACTCTTGGTAAAGTCGCACAAAGTCAAGGTTTCCAATCAATCATGTCTGGACTAATTATTGTATTGATGTTTATGATATTTTATTATTCTGGAGGAGGAATTATTGCCAATTTAGCCCTCTTCTTCAATATATTTTTCATACTTGGAATTTTAGCTCAATTATCAGCATCTCTCACATTACCAGGAATAGCAGGTATTGTATTAACAATTGGTATGTCAATAGATGCAAATGTTCTAATATTTGAAAGAATTAAAGAAGAACTTAGAAATGGTGCTAATTTAAAACAGGCAATTTCAAACGGTTATGATAAAGCCTTTACTTCAATTATTGATGCAAATTTTACTACCCTATTGGTAGGATTAATATTATATAATTTAGGACAAGGGCCTGTTAAAGGTTTTGCAATCACTTTAATAATTGGGATAATATGTTCTTTCTTCTCTGCAGTTTATATAACAAGAGTTATAGTAGAAAGACTAAGTCGAAATGGAGATAAAAGTTCGTTAAGATTTTCATTTCCTTTCTCAAGAAATTTATTATCATCTCTGAAAATTGATTTTTTAGGAAGAAGGAGGTTAGCGTATTATTTTTCAATCACTTTCATTTCAGTGGGTATTATTTCATTAATTTTAAAAGGACTTACTCTAGGGGTTGATTTTAAAGGTGGCAGATCATATGTAGTTACATTTAGTGAAGTTCAAACTCCATCTATAGTTGAAAATGGTCTTCAAGAATCTTTTAATAACGAAGGTGTAGAAGTAAAAACTTTTGGAGCAGATAATATTCTAAAAATAACGACTTCATACCTAATAAATGATGATTCAGATGATGCAGATGTAACAGTTAAGAATCAACTTATTAGTGGTTTAGAAAATGTTACAAATCTTAGTTTTATTGAGGATGATACTATGCTAGACAAAGAAAATTTTACTATATCTAGTTCGTCAAAAGTGGGAGCAACTATAGCAGATGACATTCAAAACTCATCATTAAGTTCAGGTATTCTAGCTCTAATTGCAATCTTTGTTTATATCTTAATAAGATTTAGAAAATGGCAATTTTCAACAGGAGCAGTTTTTGCATTATTTCATGATACACTTTTCGTTATATCAGCTTTTGCAATTGCAAATCTTTTTGGAGTTTCGTATGAAATAGATCAAGTTTTCATTGCTGCTTTACTTACTATTATAGGTTATTCTATTAATGATACTGTTGTTGTATTTGATAGAATAAGAGAAAACCTTGGAATTAAAGCTGGTAGTGAAATAATTCCTGTTGTAAATGAGTCTATAAACAAAACAATTAGTAGAACATTAATCACATCAATGACAACATTTATTGTTGTTTTAGTATTGTTTTTATTTGGAGGTCCATCACTAAGTGGATTCTCATTTGCATTGCTTGTGGGGATAATTGTAGGTACTTACTCCTCTATTTTTGTTGCTACTCCAGTATTTGTTGATCTTTTTAAAAAATAATTTAAGAAAGATTTTCTAACAAGAGTCATCTAATTACGTAAGCTTACAGAAATGATTAACAAATTCTTTTTAACAACATTACTTTGCCTAATTAATATTAGTGTTTTTTCTCAAAACGAAAAAAGAAAGATTTTTGCTAAAAAAGTTTCAGAAGAAATAGTCTTGGATGGTGAGATGAATGAGTCTTTTTGGAAAAATTCTACTCCA
>CEQM01051369.1_pt1 | contig 13307 bp, 9 predicted proteins | sample 531111 | NCBI WGS metagenome assembly CEQM01 (sample SAMEA2621278, study PRJEB7988) | marine metagenome | biome: marine biome (ENVO:00000447); feature: deep chlorophyll maximum layer (ENVO:xxxxxxxx); material: "saline water (ENVO:00002010), including plankton (ENVO:xxxxxxxx)" | depth 120 m
TAAATTACTTCGCAAAAACCTGACTAGAATCTTTGAACGATTTGAATTCTAGCGCATTTCCACTTGGGTCTAAAAAAAACATTGTCGCTTGTTCACCAACCTCTCCCTTAAACCTAATGTAAGGGTCTATAATGAAATCAATATTGTTTTCTTTTAATTTAGAAGAAAGTTGATGCCAAGTTTCCCACTCTAAAATTACCCCAAAATGTCTAACAGGAACATCTTTTCCGTCTACGGAGTTTTTCTTTGTGTTTTTTAATTCCTCAGGTCTTAAGTGCGCAGAAAGTTGGTGTCCATAAAAATCAAAATCAACCCACTTCTTATCTTCTCTGCCTATTTCACAATTAAAGTGTTTTTTATAAAAACTTTTTGTTTCCTCAATATCATTTATAGGAAAAGCAAGATGGAATGGGTTTTTCATAAACAAGTTTAATCAAAAAAAGTAATTATTTTTATTTAAATAACAGCTAAACTTTTAGTTGCTCCTAGGTATATTTGCACAAAAAGGAAAAATATGGAAATGCTAATCTTAATTATTGTTTTGTTTGTTTCAGCAATACTGTGTTCAATTTTTGTGCCCAATAGTAAGGTTAGTGATCACCAGAAAGATTCAGATTTTTAACCCTTCTTTTTAACGTTTCTAAAATCAACAATAGAAACAGCACCAACAAAACTTATTAGTATTACAACAATCCAAACAAATAATTCAACACCATCGGTAACAGCAGGGTTTGTAGGAAACATAGTTTTTTTTTCGAAAATAAAACTTAATTGTTAATAATAAAACTTTAGAAAGTAATACTTCCTAAAGTAATCTCTATGCTTGGTCCTTTTTCAAAATCACTAATCCCAAATACATAAGAATATTTTACCCCCAAATCAAACATAAACGTCTGCCTAAATAGATTTAAATCTAAGGTTATTCCAACCCCCGCGCTCTTTGGGCTTTCTGTAAAAGTTGTTCCTCCGTTATTTAAATTTCCCTCAATTGTACCCCCATTAATAAAACCTGTACCCCTTACTCTTTGGATATAAGCTATAGGACCTATTGAAAAATCAGGATAAAATAAAGGCAGCTCATATTCGAAACCCCAGCCAAAAAAGTTAGTAAAACGATAGTTATTATCATACCCGGAAATAAAGTTTATATTATTTCTAAATAAGTAATCTTCATCATCTTGCGACTCCGCTCTAAACTTGAACCTTGTTGAGTGTAGGTTTGTAATTCCAGGAAAAGCTAAATATGCATCTGAGCGAAAATACCTCCCTTTATAATCACTGTTTATTGTGGTGTTTTTTACCTCAAAGAGTAGTGTTTGTTCGAAGGAATTATAAACTTGTCTCCTGGATTTTTTGTGTTTTCTAGAAACAAGAAATAACCCAGTCAAGTAAGCTCTTGTATCTCGAGAAGCCGTTAAAGGAAATTTTCCTGAAGGGCTCGTTAAAGCTGTGGTGTAAAAATCTTTAAACTTTTCATGCGAGTAACCAAACGACCCTAAAACAGAGGTAAAGTATTTTCCTTTTGTAAAAGATAAAGGAACACTAACCGCAGAATTTAACTCTCTAATTTTAAAATTTATATCAGCGTTATAAATTGTATCTCGCTCTCCTTGGTTGTTATTTAAAATAATATTCTGATTAAAAAAATCCTCAGACGAGGAGATTGAAAAATCTATAATTGGAAACAAACCTTGATAACTTAACCCAAAATATTTTTTGTTTTTCTTATCCCTAACATCAATTTTATATCCCCCATTAAACATCAGTGTTCCAAAAAGGTTTCTTGACTCTAACCCAAGGGTAATAAAGTCCAAACCTTTAGACGATATTCCATAATCACTTATTCCCCATGAAACAGGGTTTATAAAATTACCCAATGAGTTTGTTTTTTTTGTTTCATGCTTAACAATACTCTTGATATCAGGACCTTGTTTTTCAGAGCTTCTTTCTTTAAATGATGTTTTTTCCAATTTGTTAATGTTGAAAGAGTAAACATCAAAACCTGAGAGACCCATCGAAGAAAAAACAATTTTATTGCCTTTTATGTTTGGATAATAATTACCTAAGTCAGTTTCAGCTACCATTCTTGTTTCTTTTGTTTTAAGGTTTACAAACAAAATCTCTTCAAACCCATTTTTATCTACCGAAAACAACAAATCATCACCAACTAATGATGGCCAACCTATATTATTATTTGTTTTATAAATTTCTTTTATTTTACTTTCTTTTAGGTTAAATAAAAAAACAGTCTTTAAACCTCCGAGGGTTTTTATTCCTATAAGCTCGTTATTATTATGGTATTTAAGAGACGAAATCACTCCCTCTCCAAACCTTCTTTCTCTAATTTTATCCATAGAATTAATACCATACTCTTCAAACCCTTGTGACCCGTCTAGGTTGTTTTTAGAAACCAAAATCTTTTTTCCGTCAGGAGAAATATCAGCAGAAGAAAAGAAACCTTTAAGAGGGGATTTTAATAGTTTTTTTGAATTAACATCTAATATTTTTAATTGAGAAAAAACTCTTTTATCCCAACGTGGGTCTTTATCAAACTCCAACCAAGCAATCAAATTGTTAGAGTATGGTATTCTCCCAAAGTCATTTATAATACCAGGAGTAAACAACAACGAGACGCTTCCATCTTGATCAATTAACCTAAAATCTTGATAACTTCCATAGCCCTCTCTCAAGACTATAATTTTACTATTTGAAATTTCTGTAGGATATAAAAAGCTTGAAAAAACATTGTTTTTTCTTATATTAATAGGCTTAAGTGTGGACAAGATGTTTTTTTGGGGAATGGACTTTATAGCATTAAAATAGAGTTTGTTATAAGTTAATGAAGTCTCTTTTTTTAAAGCTCTAAAAAAAGGCATAGGTAAAAAAGATTGCTTGTGTGCTTTCTCTACAACCCTATTAAACACCTCTTCACCAAAAGACTCTTTAATGTGTTTAACTATTAAATATCCGGTTTCATATTCATTAGGAAACTTATATTTAAAACTACCCAGCGTTTGTCTTTCATATTTTATTTTATTATTTGATAAAACATTCATTTGGGTTGTTAAAACAAAATAAGGTATTCTTCCTCTACCATAATTACTTTTTTCTGTTTCAGCATAAACAGCATCTCCTTCCCAATACCAGTTTGGAGCTGAAGAGCGTGTAAGCATAGAAGAAAGCCCCTCGCCAAACAAATAAAACACAACCCTGTTAAAAAAAGTTCTATGTCCAATCTCCCTTTGAACCAAGTGTCTGTATTCGTGTGCAGATAATAAATCAATCCAATTGTTATTATGAAGAAAGTGTGGTGATTCTGGTTTGGCATTTACATAGAACTCACTTCTTCTTGGGCTTGAGGCCACAAAAGCATTAGATATACTATTTTGGTTATGAAGTATAATATTACTTCTTCTAATTTTATCAGCTGGATTTATTTTAATATTGTTAATGTTGTTTTCTAAAAAAGATATTGAATAACTAGCGATGGAGTCTAATTCTTTTGGAAAATAAACTGTGAAATTTTTACTCTTTTTTTTGTGCCAACTGATACTTGGAGGAGCTGATTCAGATTTGTTGAATTGTGATAACGCAATTTGATTATATATCAAAAAGCAAAAACAAAGCAATACTATTTTATACATTTTCCGAAATACATTTAAATAACTTTAAAATGTCTCTTTCTGTATTATATACAGAAGGAGAAACCCTTATTATATCTCCCCTTAATGAAATGTATATATTTTTTTCCCTTATTTTTCTTAAGATTTTTCTTAAATTTTTTTTTGGTCTTAACCCAAACAAATGACCACCCCTGTATTCGTCTTCCTCATACCAAACTTTTGATTTATCTAGCATATCAAAATATTTTGTTGATATACTTTTTATATAATCGTAAACATTATTTATTCCCCATGTATTGAGTTGTTTAATTCCCTCATTTAACATTTCAACATTTATAAAATTACTTTGTTGCCCAACACTATATCTTTTTGCGTACTTAGCGTACTCTTCTTGATAATTAATAAGGTTCGAAAAATCATCACTACCTTTTCTATTTATCCAACTCTCTTCAATTGGCTTACCTTGATCAAAATATTTTCCATAGTAAGCTAACCCCGAACCGTATGGCCCCATTAACCACTTATAACCAGCACAAACTAAAGCATCAGGTTGTATCTCATCTAAATCAAAAGGCATTGAACCAATAGACTGAGTCCCATCAATAATGAGCAGAGCATTATTATCTTTTGTTTTCTTTCTGATCTTCTTCATATCAAATATTGTTCCGTCTGCCCAGTGCACAATACCCATTGAAACAACTTTAGTCTTTTTGTTGATCGCTTTTAATATATCTTCATTCCATTTTCTGCCAGGATTATTTGACGTATTATCTTTTAAAACAAAATTTAAATCACCTTGATATTTTTTTGTCAAATTCATCCAAGGATAAACATTACTAGGAAATTGATCTCCCACCACCACTATATTTTCCCCTTTTTTTAGCTCAATGTTATTTGTAACATTTGCTAAACCATATGATGCGGCGGGAACATATGCTATCCTGTCTGGATTTTTACAATTTATCAGTTTTGAAAACGATCCCTTTATCTCCTTAATATTATTAAAAAAATGCTCAGGCATTATTTTTTCAGGTTTTCTTTGGAGGTGGATCCCTCTTATACCAGCCTTTTCAACCTTTTTTAACATTGGTGACATGTAAGCACAGTTAAGATAAGTTTTCTTTCCTGTTAAAATAAATTTTTGTTTTTGACACTTCATATTAATTAAATAATGGGGGTTTTTTCTTATTAAAATTAATTCGGTTTTGAATTATTTCTGCAAAATATAAAATTTTATCTTCATCTCCGTAATTACCAATTATTGAAATACTAGTTGGCCTTCCTTTTTCATCAAGACCGTTTGGTAAAGAGACGACGGGGTGTCCTGTTAGGTTTGTGATTAACAATTGGTTTTTTCCAAAACTTGGAGATAAAATAATATCGAAATCTTTAAACAATGATTTTATCTCATTAACCAAAACCTCTCTGTGTCTATTTGCTTGAATATACTCAACAGCAGGAATTAAACGGGACTGCCTCAATGAATTAGCTCTAGACCTCTCTCCTTGCTCTACCATGGATGAGTCTAAATTATTTAATAAAAAATCATCAAAAAAAGCACCAGCCTCAGACCTTAAAATAATATCAAAAACACTATATGGAAAATTATTAGGAAGACTTAGTGTTTTTAAACTGTATTGTGATTGAAGATCTTTTAATATTTTATTATTATTTAATGCAAATCTTGAAGTATCATTTTTAAATAGATCCTCTAGAAACCCAACTTTCAAACTTTTAAAACCACTATCAAAATTAATTAGTTGTGGTTGATCATCTAACTCTTTTATATAACTATAAACAATAGCACAATCTCTTGCGCTTCTTGCTATTGGACCAACCTTGTCCATGCTCCAAGATAAGGTCATGAACCCATCGGTTGGAACCGAACTAAATGTTGGCCTTAATCCAGTAACACCACACCTTGTTGATGGAGATATAATTGATCCAAGGGTTTCTGTTCCGATAGCGAATGCTACTAAGCCCGCTGAAACCGCAGAAGCAGAACCAGCAGAGGAGCCGCTAGAGCCTTGAGATAGGTCCCATGGATTTTTTGTTTTACCTCTAAACCAAACATCCCCCCGGGCTAGTGAGCCAGAAGAAAGTTTACCCAACATAACAGCACCAGCGTGTTCAAGTTTTTCAATAACAACCGCTTTCTCGTCTATTATCTGATCCTTAAAAGGCATTGCTCCCCATGTGGTTGGATAATCAGGGTAAGCTGCCAAATCTTTAATTCCATAAGGAATTCCATGAAGTGGGCCACGATACATTCCTTGAGAAATTTCATTATCTGCTTTTAACGCTTGTGATAGGGCTAAGCTTTCGGTTAGAGTCACAAAAGCGTTTAATTGTTTATCATATTTTTTAATTCTTTCAATATATGACTTAGTAAGATCTAAAGATGATATTTTTCTTTCTTTAATTAAATATGATAATTCTCCTACAGTTAAGAACGCAAGATCTGATTTGTTTTTTGGTAGTTCTGTTTTAGGATAATCAAAAGAATAACTTTTTTTTCTTGAAGGATTATTAATTAATGAAAACTTCATAGCGGGAGGTGTATTTCTATCTAAAGAAAACGATCTCATTTCCTGGTATGCTTTTTGGTTTCTTTCAACATATGAGACCATTGTTTTTGTTTTTTCTTCAGAGAAAGAAACACCAGAAATTTTAAGAGCAGACATAATGTCTGCAATAGAGATGGACTGGTTTTTTATAATCAAAAAAGAAGAGCTTAAACAGATAATTAGAGCCAAATAAAATTTAATTTTATTTTTCATTCAAATTTTTTAATCTAATATACATATTAGTTTTTATTGATTATATTTTTTATCAAAATTGGAGGGTATAAATAAAGTTTTTTTGTTGGATGCTATGGCTCTTATATATAGGGCTCATTTTGCTTTTAGTAAAAACCCTATAGTTAATTCTAAAGGTGTAAACACAAGCGCTGTCTATGGATTTTTGAACACACTATTAGAATTAATTAATAAAGAAAAACCAACTCATTTTGCGGTTGCTTTTGATACAAAAGCACCAACATTTAGATCTGAAATTTTTACAGAATATAAAGCAAATAGAGAGAGGCAACCAGAAGATATTCAGGTTGCAATTCCAATAATTAAAAAATTCCTAAATAATTTAAATATTCAAATTGTTGAGAAGGATGGTTTTGAAGCAGATGATGTAATAGGCACGCTGTCTTATGAGATATCACAAGAAAAAAACACTAAGGTTTTTATGATGACCCCCGATAAAGATTTTGCACAGCTTGTAAAAGAAAATGTGTTTTTATATAAACCGGCATTTATGGGTAGGGGAGTAGACATTTTAGGGGTTGATGAGGTATTAAAAAAATTTCAAATTGAAAGGGTGGATCAGGTAATAGATTTCTTAGGGCTTCAAGGTGATAGTGTTGATAACATTCCAGGTGTTCCTGGGGTGGGACCTAAAACAGCTCAAAAGCTTTTAAAAGAATATGGTGATATAGAAGGAATAATTGAAAATAAAGATAAAATAAAAGGTTCAGTTGGTGTGAAAATTCAAGAGAACACTCAATCAGCTTTAATGTCAAAAGAGCTTGCAATTATTAAAATAGATGTTCCTTTGAGCATCAACCTAAGTGATTTAAAAATAAAAAAAGCTAATAGTAAAGATCTTAATTCTCTTTTAGATGAGATGGAATTTAGAACCATAAAAAACAGGATGATTTCTTCTGGTATTTTGTTGGAAGAAGAGGAAGAAGGCCAACTTAGTTTTTTTAACGATGATAAATCCAAAAAAAAGAAAGAAGTAAAATACAGCCTAATAACAGAAAATAAGCTAGACGCTTTTTTAACAAAACTAACATCGGTTAAAGAACTATGTGTTGATACCGAAACTTCTAGTTTGAATATTCAAGAAGCTGAATTAGCAGGCATTGCATTAAGTTTTAAAGAGAACGAAGGTTACTACATACCAACACTAGAGAATACAGAAACTATACTTAATAAAATTAAATTGTTTTTAGAAAACCCAGAAGTTAAAATAATAGGACACAATCTTAAATATGACATTCAGATATTAAGAAAGTTTGGAATAAACATATCAAAAAATGTTTTTGATACAATGTTGGCTCATTATTTAATTAACCCAGAGTCTAGTCATAAATTAGATGTGTTATCTGAAAATTATTTAAACCATAAGTGTATCCCTATTGAAGAATTAATTGGAAAGCCTGGTGTCAACCAAAAAAAAATGACGGACCTTGAACCTCAAGAGGTTTACTATTATGCCTGTGAGGACGCGGATATATCTTTTACTCTAAAAAACATACTTGAGAAAGAATTAAAAAAGCTAAAACTATCTAACCTTTTTTATGATGTGGAGCTGCCCTTAATGCATGTCTTGTCTGACATTGAGAACAATGGTGTTAAAATTGATGTCCCGTTTCTTTCTGAAATGGCAAAAAAACTCAGCAGTTATATAACCGAAACAGAGAATAAAATATTTGGAATTGCTGGTGAAAGTTTTAACATAGCATCTCCAAAACAATTGGGTGTAATCTTGTTTGATAAATTAAAAATTGAAGAGAACCCAAAAAAAACTAAATCAGGTCAATACTCAACAGGCGAAGAAATTCTTTTGAAGCTATCAAAAAAAAATAAAATTGTTGATCTAATCTTAGAATTTCGAGAATACAAAAAACTTTTATCTACATATATAAGTGCATTACCAGAAATGGTGTCTCCATCTGATGGGCTTATTCATACAGACTATGCACAAGCTGTAACCGCCACAGGAAGGCTTAGTTCAAACAAACCAAACCTTCAAAACATTCCAATTAGAACAGCTTTAGGGCGAGAGACACGCTCTGCTTTTATTTCAAGAAATGATGGTGATTTTATTTTGGCGGCAGATTACTCACAAATTGAGCTCAGAATCATTGCAGCGTTTAGTGGTGACCCAGAGATGATAAGTGCTTTTCAAAACGAAAAAGATATTCATTCTATTACAGCCTCAAAAGTTTTTAATGTTCCTTTAAATGATGTCTCCAGTGATATGAGGAGAAGAGCAAAAGAAGTCAATTTTGGAATCATTTATGGTATTTCTCCCTTTGGATTATCTCAAAATCTAGATATTCCAAGGTCAGAAGCAAAAGAGATAATAGACTCTTATTTTACTGAGTTTAAATTAGTTAAAGAATACATGGATAATTCTATCAAAAAAGCAAAAGACAAAAAATATGTGGAAACTATTTTAGGAAGAAGGAGATACTTAAGAGATATTGATTCAAGAAACTTTACACTGAGGGGTTTTGCTGAAAGAAATGCAATTAACTCACCAATTCAAGGAAGCGCTGCCGATATAATTAAATTAGCTATGATTAAAATTTCAGATTGGATGGAAAGAGAACAAATTAAATCAAAAATGATAATGCAGGTTCATGATGAATTAGTTTTTGATGTTGTTAAATCTGAAAAAGATGAAATGGAAAAAAACATAAAAAAAATTATGGAGAATGTCATTAAAATTGATGTTCCTTTAACTGTAGAAATAGGTATAGGCAAAACATGGTTAGAAGCACATTAGATTTAGATAATTATAGTTCCAAAATTATATCTGCTCACGATAGAATTAAAGATTATATACACAATACTCCATTACTAAGTTCCTCAGCTATAAATAAAATTTCAGGCTCAAACATTTATTTTAAATGTGAAAACTTTCAAAAAATCGGGGCCTTTAAAATGCGAGGTGCAATAAATGCGGTCTTATCTTTTTCAGAAACCGAAAGAGAAAAAGGTTTTGTAACTCACTCTTCAGGCAATCATGCACAGGCTGTAGCGTTATCATCTAAAATTGTTAACGCCAAGGCTCACATTGTAATGCCGAAAGGCGCTCCAAAAATTAAAGTTAAGGCTGTTAAGGGTTATGGAGCCAAAGTTTATTTATGTGATAATAATGAAAAATCTAGGATAGATACATGCGATGAAATAATTAATAACACAGGAGCAAATTTTATTCATCCGTTTGATAACGAAAACGTTATTTGTGGTCAAGCCTCATGTGCAAAAGAGGTTTTCGAAGAAACACAGGGCTTTGATTTCATGATGTGTCCTGTAGGTGGAGGCGGATTAGCATCAGGAACCATTTTGTCTAGTAAGATCTTTTCTCCAAACACAGAAGTAATATTAGCAGAACCCCTTAACGCTTCAGATGCTCACGAATCCTTTTTAAAGAAAAAATTAATTCCAGTAGTAAACCCAAATACAATTGCTGATGGTTTAAAAACATCTCTATCTGAAAGAACTTTTAATATCATTTTAAGTGGCGCTAATAAAATAATAACAGTATCCGAAAAAGAGATTATTTCAGCAATGCGTTTAATATGGGAAAGGCTAAAGATAGTCTGTGAACCCTCATGCTCTGTGCCTCTTGCTGCTCTTTTAAAAGAAAAAGAAATTTTTAAAAACAAAAACGTTGCAATTATTTTAACAGGTGGAAATGTTGATGTTAAAAAACTTCCTTTTTAATTATTAAATCTATCAAAATCACTCTTTACTTCTACTCTCGGATAATTATTATCCTTAGTGTTAACATCTGCTGTTTCCTTGTAAGGGTCTAGTATAATATTTTTTACGACCTTATCTTTTACAAAAACTTTACTAACTACTTTTTCATTAAACCTCCATATTTCAGCAGGAATCTTTTCTACTTCCTTAGAGCCATCTTCAAAAGTCCACTCAATAATTAAAGGTGTAACCAACCCCCCTTTATTTTCAAATGTTAATTCATAAAAGTTTTTATCTGAGTTTTCAAGTTTAATAGCATTGTCGTTAACCTGATTTCTAAATTCTCTGTATTCTCTTTGATTTGTATTCGAGAAATTAAATTCTGTTGGCTTAAACGGAAGCGAATATTTTGGATCATCAGAAGCTACATTTTTATTTCCTTTGATATCCTTTTCTTTCACACTTGCTCTATTTTCAAAAGGCTCGTCCATATTCTTCATTTTATACCATTTAACATTTTCAACAGAAACATCTACATTATCTGTTGTATAAAACCAACCTCTCCAAAACCAATCTAAATCTATAGCACTAGCATCTTCCATAGTTCTAAAGAAGTCTGCAGGATCTGGGTGTTTAAATGCCCACCTTCTAGAATATTCTTTAAACGCATAATCAAACAGTTCAGGACCCATAATTGTTTCTCTTAGTACACTCAATGCAGAGGCAGGTTTAGCATAAGCGTTCGCCCCAAATTCTCTACCTGCTATTTGCTCGGAGTTTGTCATAATTGGCCTTAACATATCTTTTGGCATTCTCATATAATTAACGATGCTTTCTGCTGTTCCTCTCCTCAATGGTCCATCGCTATAATATTCTCTTTGAGTTAAAGATTGCACAAATGTATTGAGTCCTTCATCCATCCAGGTCCACTGCCTCTCATCAGAGTTAATTATCATTGGAATAAAAAAGTGACCAACCTCATGAATTATAACACTAATCATCCCCCATTTGGTTGCATCAGAGTATGTTCCATCATCGTTAGGTCTCCCAAAGTTAAAACAAATCATAGGGTACTCCATTCCGATTGAAGCGGCATGTACTGAAATGGCAACAGGATACGGATATTCTATGGTATGTTTAGAGTAGGTTTTCAAAGTATTGGCAACCGCTTTAGTAGATTCTTCTTCCCATAAAGGGTTCCCTTCTTTAGAATAATATGACATTGCAAGAGGCGTATAGTTATCAAGTTGTACAGCCATTGCGTCCCATATAAATTTCCTTGATGCCGCAAAAGCTACATCTCTAACCATTTCCGCCTTATATCTCCACGTTTTAGTTTTGTTTTTAACAGGGTTATTTTCTTTTTTAATTGCTTCTTCTTGAGTTGTAATTATGACAGGTTTGTCAAATGTTATTTTTGCTCTTTCATATCTTTCGAGCTCTTTTTTTGTAAGAACTTGTTTTGGGTTTTGAAGATCTCCTGTTGCTGCAACAATAAAATCAGCTGGAACCGTTATGTTTAACTCATAGTCTCCAAAAGCAAGAGCAAATTCACCTCTTCCCAAGAACTGTTTGTTTTGCCATCCTTCTTTATCGTCATAAACAGCCATTCTTGGAAACCACTGAGCAATTGTATAGCTGTAGTTTTTGTCTTTTGGGAAATATTCATAACCACCTCTACCGCCGATCTTCATTCTGTCATTTATTTCAAAAGACCATTTGATTTTGAATGTATAAGAATCACCGGTTGACATTGGTTTGTCCAAATCAATTCTCATCATTGTGCTTACCACAGAATAGTTTAGATCTTTATTCTCTAAGTCTTTTACATAAGAAATCTTATAACCACCATTATATTTTTCTCCTTTAGCATTAGTATATGAATTTGTTAGTCTTTGTAATCCTTTTCCACTATAAGAATTAGACATTTTGGACGGTGAAACAAGAGGGGTATTAGAATCGTTTGCTCTGACGTTTTGATCAAGCTGTACCCATAAATATCTTAACACATCCGGAGAGTTATTAAAATATGTAATAACCTCCTCCCCATATAGCATTTGATTTTCATCATCTATAGTAACATCAATTTTGTAGTCAGCTCTTTGTTGCCAGTAGTCAATACCAGGAGCACCCGAAGCAGTTCTATATGCATTAGGAGTTGGAAGCATTGTTCCAAGTTGCTCAAATTTTTGTTCCCATTCTCCATAAGATCCCTGTGAGAAAGAAGTGTGGTTAATAACTATAAATAATAAAAATAATAATCTTTTCATTTTACCAGAATTTTGCATTTAACGTTAACATCAAACTTATACCAAAAATTGCAGAAGACACAAATAACACCCAGTTTTCTCTTTTTTTAAACAAATAATTAGAGCCTAAATAACCACAAAATAAGAACACAAAAACAATAATTAATTGTGCTGCCTCTATCCCAACATTAAATGAAAATAACTCCAAAACAATACTCCCTTCAAAAAGTATTGCCTTTAAGTAATTAGCAAAACCTAGACCATGTATCAATCCAAAAACTAATGCGATAATATAATTAGATGTTACAGCTTTTTTTATTTCTTTTTTTCTATTGATAATATTATTTAAAGAAGTTAATACTATGGTTAATGGTATTGCAAACTCTATGATTTTTTGGTCATAAGTTATTAAATCTAATGCAGATATTATCAGTGTTATTGAATGGCCTATTGTAAAGGCTGTAATTAATATAACAATTTGTTTTATCATATTTGGTTTATATACAACAACAAGCGCAAGAACAAATAATATATGATCTAGTGCCTGAGCATTTAAAATGTGGTCAAAACCAACAAAAAACCAAGTCTTAAACTCTTCCATATTCTTTCAGTAAAAATTTGTTGTTAAATTTATTAAAATATTTATGATCAACATACTATACTTCATTTCATTTTTGTTTTTGCATGAATTTTATGTGAGCATTTCTTATATGGAATATGATTCCGAAAGAAAGGCCATTGAAGTTCAGAAAAAAATATTTTTTGATGATTTTGAAATAGCTCTTAAAAAGAAAAATAACCTTGACAAGTTTGATATTTTAAATAGTAAAACAGAGTTAGTGGATAATTACATTGAGGCCTATTTAAAAGAGAATGTTTCTTTTGAAGTTAATGACAAAGTATATGACATAAATTATCTAGGACATGAATATATTAACGGA
>CEQM01257718.1_pt1 | contig 13291 bp, 14 predicted proteins | sample 531111 | NCBI WGS metagenome assembly CEQM01 (sample SAMEA2621278, study PRJEB7988) | marine metagenome | biome: marine biome (ENVO:00000447); feature: deep chlorophyll maximum layer (ENVO:xxxxxxxx); material: "saline water (ENVO:00002010), including plankton (ENVO:xxxxxxxx)" | depth 120 m
AAAAAAAAACGCCTTGAAATATTAACGATGACAAAAAAATATCTAACTCATAGAGGTGTTCAATTAGTTGGTGTATTTATGCTTATAGACATCCGGATTAAAGCACAAAAAATTGACTTAGAATGGATGAAGTGGATGGTTCAAAATAATATTTATTTTATAAGAATATTTACAAAATGTGACTCTATGAATAAAAATAAAATACTTAAGCAAATTGAAAATCATGATCAAACAATGAAAGAAAATCACTGGGCTAAAATACCTGAAACTATAATTACATCATCGAAGAATAAAACTGGTAAAAAAGAAATACTAGCAAAAATTAATGAATTAAATCTTTTTTTTCAAAACATTTGATTTTTTTCCAATATGCATAGCAAAATCTTTTATTTCATTTGCAATTTTCTCATCTCCAACCGACTTCTTATATGTATCACCTAAAGCATCTAAAATTTGAAAAGTAAAAAACTGCATTTCCTCTGCCATCATATCTTTAGTCCATAAATCAATTTTAAGAGAAGATTTTTTAAGACCATCCCATATAGATATTAATACAGCTTTTGCCTCATTATTTTTTATGTCACTATCTGTAGCATCCCAGAAAATCCTCTCTGGAACATTGTTTACATCGAGATTGACTTTAAAATTTATTTCTGCTTTATTACTTTTTTTTTCCATTTTATTTAAGGTTTATATGCTGATTGATTTAATACTTTTTTATAATTAGTTTCTTGCAACACTTCAACTAAAGACACATCATTAGTCTCACAATATGATTCCCATATTTGAAGACCTAACCAAATACCTACACTTCCTGGAGAATGGACATCACCAGCAAAACCAAATTGAGAAAAAGGTGCCAAATTGACAAATTTATCAACTAATTCTAGAGAACTAGAAAACAAATAATCTTTTTCTATCATATACTTCCATATTGCTGATTCATTATCATAACACCAATTCATTTTATCCTCAGTACACTTAAACAACTGATAATCAAGTATATTAGGTAACATTTTTTTTGTAAAAAAATAAGATTTAGAATAATACATAATTACATCTAAAAAATTCTCTGATTCAGGATAAGGGATATGTTTTCCAGCTAATGTGATAAAACAAGATGATGGAATAAACATTGTGTCATGAGAAAATTTAATATAATCAGGTAAAAAATTATAAAATGAGTGATCTTTTCCTAAAAATAAATGTAAAGAAATAAATAGTTTATCTTGAGAATAGACTACTGGAGTTCTATAGTCAAATGATTTATCAATAAAAGTATATAATGAGACTGTATCGTGCGGGAAATAAGATTTATATTTACAAAAACCTTCTTTAATTTTATCTAAACCAGGGAGTTTTAATCCATATAAAAAAGTAACTGAATCTAAAACACTCCTAAGAGTATCATCTAAAAAAATTGATTGATTAAAACTTATACTAGTGTCGATAAAAAAGTTTGGATATTTATTTTTCAATTTATTAAATTGAATATCAAAAGAATCTTTTTTTATTTTAAAAAAATCCTGCTCAAACCTATATATTGGAACTTCACAGTCTTTAGCGACAAATTGTTTGCTAGAGAAAATTAAACTTATTAATCCTATAATAACAATAATACCGAAAAATAATAAAATTGGTTTTTTCATTCTTTTTTTTATTCAGTATATTTAATTTTCAATTTCAAGATTGATAAAATTATGAAAAAGTTGAATTTTCTTTATTTATTTTTTGTCTTATTTTCATTTTCTTCATCTCAAACCTTTAATGAAAATATAAAAAATAGCCGTATGGGACTATATATAAGTCCTGCAATAAATTTTATTGGGACTAATGACACAGATTTAGAAACAAGTAATAATCCAGGACTCATATATGGGTATGCTTTTGAAATACCATTAAGCGAAAACCACTATATAGAATCAGGATTTGCTATATCACACAAAGGCGGAGGCATTACAACTCCATCGTCGGATAATGCACAAAACAATACCACTCATAACTATAAAGTACAATATCTAACAATTCCCGCCTTTATTAAAATGAGGTCAAGAGAAATTGGAAGAATGTTTTATTTTGCAAGAATTGGACCTTCATTAAATTTTATGACAAAAGAATCAAATAACCAAGATAAAACAACAGCATTTCCAGTTGTTGATATATCTATATTTTTAGGTACTGAATACTCATTAGGTGGAGCTACTTCAGCTGAAGCAAGTATATTTTTTAATAATGGCATTACTGATGCGGTAAGTGGGACAAATATTGATGCCTTGTTTCATCAAATTGGATTAAGACTGGGGTTTCTATTTTAATTAGAAAAAATGCAACTAAAAAAAACACAAGAATTTATTATTGATTTTATAAACCAGTATGCTAATTCAAATAATATTAGCAACTTGATTGTAGGAATTTCAGGTGGAATTGACTCTTCTTTGACATCAACACTATGTGCAAAAACTAAAATAAAAACTACCATAGTATCTATGCCAATTCACCAAAATATACAACAATTAAAAAATGCCGAAGACCATGCTAAGTGGTTAGAAAATCAATACTCAAATATTGAATATGTAACCATTGATTTAACAGAATTTTTTGAAAAATTTAGACTAACGATACCTGAAAAATATCATTCTAAATTAGGCCTTGCTAATTCTAGAGCTCGTATACGTATGATAACACTTTATCAAATAGCTACTCAAAATAATGGAATTGTTGTGGGCACAGGAAATAAAATTGAAGATTTTGGTATAGGTTTTTTTACAAAATATGGAGATGGAGGGGTAGATATTAGCCCAATAGCTGATTTAAATAAATCAGAAGTGAAAAAATTAGCAATATTCTGTGGAATAAAAAAATCAATAATATCAGCTGATCCTACTGATGGCTTATGGGAGGATGATAGAACAGATGAAAAACAAATTGGAGCAACATATGAAGAACTAGAATGGGCAATGAATTTTAATAAGAAAAGAGTATTAACTAAGAGAGAAGAAATTGTAAAAGACATATACCATAAATTAAACAAGAAAAATCAACACAAAATACAACCCATACCTATTTGTAAAATACCAATTGAACTTCGAAATTAATCATTGTTTATTTTTAAAATAATTCCATCATATTCTTTTTTTACAGGAATTTGACAAATTAATCTACTCTCAAGTGTTGAATTATGTAATTGGTCTAACATATCTTCTTCTTCAGAAGATTTTTGATTTAAATTATGCTCACTTTCTACTATACAATGACATGATGCACATAAAGCCATTCCTCCACAATTGCCTATATCAAAACCTGCTTCCTTAACTACATCCATTATGCTATTTTCTGAGTTACAATCAGCGTCTATAGTGAATTTTTCACCAACGGGATTAATAATATAGATTCTAATTGTATCCATATTAAAAACCTTTAATACCACCCAAGACAGTAGTATATTTAAATGATTTCTTTCCATCTGGAAATACATATTTAAAGGCAGAATGGGACATTAGTGCAGCTTCATGAAAACCACTTAATATTAACTTTAATTTACCTGGATATGAGTTAATATCTCCAATTGCATAAATGCCTTGAATGTTAGTACTGAAATCATGAGGATTAACAACAATTGCATTTTTATCTAAATTAAGCCCCCAATTAGCAATTGGTCCTAACTTAGGAGTGAGTCCGAATAATGGAATCCAATAATCAATTTCTTTGTGGATTATTTCATTTTCTGCTTGAATTTTAACACAATCTAATTTTTTATCTCCAAGTAATTCGATAACTTCTGCATTAGTAATTAAATCGATTAAACCAGCCTGACTCATTTTATTAATTTTTTCTACTGATTCTAAATGACCTCTAAATGAACTTCTTCTGTGAACAAGTGTAACGTTTGAGCATATATTTTTTGCTAAGTGGATTGTCCAATCCAAAGCAGAGTCACCACCACCAGAAATGATAATTTTTTTATCCTTATACTTTAAAGGATCTTTCACAATATAATCTATACCTTTATCCTCAAAAGAGGATAATTTATTAATATTAGGCTTTCTTGGCTCAAAGCACCCTAAGCCTCCAGCAATCACAATCACTTTTGATATATGTTTTGTTCCGCAACTTGTAATAACACAAAAAGTGTTATCCTCTTTTTTTTCAATTATTTCAACTCTTTCCCCTAAAGTAAATCCAGGCTTAAATGGATTAATCTGGCACATCAAATTATCAATTAAGTCTCCTGCTAAAATTTCAGGAAATCCAGGAATATCATAAATCGGTTTTTTTGGATAGATTTCTGAACACTGACCACCTACTTGAGGTAGGTAATCAATTAAATGACATTTCATATTTAATAAACCTGCTTCAAATACTGAAAAAAGGCCACATGGACCTGCGCCAATAATAATAATATCCGAACTAATCATATTTTAATCAACTGTTTCAACACATTTAATTTCTGGAGCATACTTTTTTACAGCTTCTTCAACACCTAGTTTTAATGTCATTTGATTTACATCACAAGTTTTACATGCACCTTCAAAGCGAACATAAACAATGAAATCTGAAGTAATTTTTACTAATGAAATATCTCCACCATCTGAAGCAAGATATGGTCGAACATCTTCTAAGCCTTTATTAATACGGGTCATTAAGTTATTTTCATTCATACACAAAAATAATTAATTACAGCCTCTATTATGAGTTATTTCTACTTTTTTTGTTGGTGGTAAATTATTATTTCTTTTACTAATTGAGTCATTGACCAGCTGAGCTAGTTCATTAAAAACATTCGTTAAATTACTTTGTTGCATTGCAGCTGGCCTACCTATATCACCTGCTTCTCGAATAGATTGATTCAAGGGTATTTCAATTAAAAGTTCAACATTTTCAGCTTTTGATAAATTTCTACCTCCGTCTTTACCAAAGATATAATGTTTTTTATTATCAATCAATAACCAAGACATATTTTCTACAATACCAATAATCGGAATATTTATTGTATCATTTTTAAACATATTAATTGCTTTTCTAGCATCAATCACAGATACTGGCTGTGGAGTAGTAATAATAATCGAGCCTGTTATTGATAATGTTTGTACAATACTTAAATGAATATCTCCAGTTCCAGGCGGTAAATCAATTAGTAAATAATCTAAATCACCCCATGCTGTATTATTAATTATTTCTTTTAAAGCTTTTGTTGCCATAGGCCCTCTCCATATCATTGCATCTCCTGGACGAGCAAAAAATCCAATTGACATAATTTTAACCCCATAACTTTCGATTGGACTCATAAAATATTTTCCATCTTTTTCTATTTGTTTAGGCTTCTCATTTTCTGCATCAAACATAAGTGGTATCGATGGTCCATATATATCTGCATCAACTACTCCAACTTTAAATCCTTGATTTTTTAAAGCAACTGCAAGATTAGAAGAAATTGTAGATTTACCAACCCCTCCTTTACCTGAAGCAACTGCAATAATATTTTTTATTGTTTTTTCAATTATAAATTCAATCTCTAAAATTACTTTTGGGAATTCCTTTGATATAATCTCTTTAATTTGAGTCTTGAGCTTATTTTTAAATTGTAGTGAGGGATTAGAAATAGAAAGTTGAAGAAAAACATTTTCGTCATCTATTTTTAATTCTCTTAAAATACTTGAATGCACTAAATTATAGGACCCCTCTAAGTCAATAGAGCCTAGAACCTTTCGCAACTTATCTTCTGTTATTAACATAATTGAAATTTGTTATTTGAAATATAAGAAACTTAGTTTATAAACGAAAATGAAAGAAAAGTAATAGGTTGATTATTATTTAAGAATTTATTTTCATAGAATGTTTTTATATTAAGTCTATCATCATTATGGTAATTATTATATATGTCATGACAGGAGACATTAATTTTATATGGACCATTTTGAAGTACTCCTAAAGTATATCCGTGTAAAAATAAACTATCTGTTTTTAAATTAATATGTCCATTATGGTTTAAAATAACTTTATATTTTTCAAGCATCTTGGGATGCGTAAGTCTTTTTTTACGCCTATTAAATTTAATTTGTGGGTCAGGAAATGTAATCCATATTTCATTAATTTCATTTATATCAAAAATAGACAGTAAGTATTCAATTTGTGTTCTTACAAAAAAGACATTTTTCAACCCTTCTTTTCTTACAATTTCAGCTCCAGAATAAATCCTAGAACCTTTAATATCGATACCTATGTAATTAAATTGTGGATTCATTTTTGCTAAATTCACAGTATACTCTCCCTTACCACACCCAAGCTCAACAATAATTGGATTATTGTTTTGAAACTTTTTATTCCAAAATCCCTTTAAAGAAAAATTATCCGACAATAATTCTTCTCTTACAGGTTGAATAACATGTTTCATTTTTTTTAATAAGTCAAATTTAATTAGTTTATTTCTTGACATAGACTTAAATAATTTTTTAATATTTCTTTAACAAAACATTCAATCTGATTTCTTACAGACCTATAAATTTCTAATTGATTATTTATATTTCCTTTTGCTAAAGCAGGATCATATATATTTTTATGAATGATTTTTTTGTTTAAAATTATCGGGCATGTTCTTTGCGCATTATCACAAACTGTAACTACCAAATCAAACTGATTAAAATCAACGGAACTGATTTCTGTAGATTCTTGACGACTTATATCTATTCCAATTTCACTCATCACCTTTACAGCTATTGGATTAACTCCCTCTGCTTTAACCCCAGCACTATCAATTATACTAATTTCATTAGATAATATACTTCGAGCAAAACCTTCTGCCATTTGACTTCTGCAAGAATTGCCTGTACATAAAAAAATTATTTTTTTCAAATTTTTATTTTTAGCATTTTAAATTATATTGGTACTATCAATAGTATGGATCTAAATAATTATATCAAAAATATTTTTCAAATAAATACCGAAACTCAATTTAATGAATTAGCATTGAGTCTATTTAATTATCAATATAAAAATAATCCCGTTTATAATAAATATATAAATCTTCTTAATTACAATACGGGAGATGTGAAAGAATATTATCAAATACCTTTTTTACCTATAGAATTCTTTAAAAGTCATAAAATAATTGTAAATAATAAACAACACGAAACCATTTTTTTAAGTAGTGGGACTACAAGTAATCAACAAAGCAAACACTATGTTGCTGATTTAAATATATATCGACAATCAATTTTAAAAAACTTTGAAATATTTTTTAGCAGTCCTAAAGAATTTGCTTTTTTTTGTCTTACTCCTGATTTTAAACAATATCCAAATTCATCATTATCATTTATGTCTAACCAATTAATTATACACAGCGAAAATAATTTAAGTGGATTTTACCTTGATAAAGAAGATGAACTCTTAAAAAAAATACAGCAATGCCAAATAGAAAAAAGAAAATTTGTTTTATTTGGCTTAAGTTTTGAAATTTTAAGTTTTGCTGAAAAACACAAACCAAATCTTAAAGGTGGAATTGTAATTCAAACTGGTGGTACAAAAAAAAATAACAAACACATTATACAAGATGATTTACATAATAGACTGAAATTATTATTTAAAATAAATTCAATTTATTCTGAATATGGAATGGCCGAACTATTATCTCAATCTTACTTTATAGACAATACATTTACTACTCCTCCTTGGAAAAAAGTTATAATAAGAAATAAAATAAATCCTTTAAAAATTGAAAAAGAAAATAAACGAGGATGCCTAAACATTATTGACTTGACAAATTTGTTTTCATGTGCATTTATTGCAACCAATGACTTTGGTTACTTAACCCAAAATGGATTCAATATAATTGGGCGAGCACAAAATGCAAGTGACAGAGGTTGTAATTTAATGATTTAAATAATACTTTTTTTCATATGTTCCGTCACTAAAAACACTTATTATTAATTGACCTTCTTGTATATCATTGACAATTCTTCCAAGAATATCTATTGAGCTAATTATTTTTTTATCCCCAAATATATTTTCTTCAACATCTAAAACATTACCGTTACAGTCATAACCTATAGGAGAAAAAATACAATCTTGTGAAAATTCATTTATGACAGATAAACTAGTAATTTGACCAAATCCGTTAGCAATCCAGGTATTGCTAAAAGGAGATATACTGTTTAATGTAATTGCTGTCTCATATACTACCCCATCCCTAAGAACAAGAAACAAAAATTGATTATTTGCTTGGAAACCATCGATTATAGTAGTAGATGTATCATCACCATATGCCGCTATCGCTATTGCATTTCCTTCAAAAATCACAGAACCTCCGCAGCTAATTACACCATTTTCATCAACATAAAAAACACCTACTAAATCACCTGAAACTAAATTAGAAATATCAACAACAGCTAAAGTCATATTAGCATTAGTTATTAAATAATTAAAATCAAAACTATTACATGCTATATCATCATAGCAACCTGAAACATCTATTAATTCATACTGACAATCTTCATTGATAAATTCAGCAAAAATACAAAAATCACCTGAGTAATTTAATGCTGATGAATCAGAACAACCACCATCTACAATACATGAGCCATCATCAATAGTAGCTATTGACATATAATTTGTAGCTTGCTCACACATGCATCCATAAATATCATTATTTGAGCTATTGTCATAAATATGAAAACCTAAATTACTCCAATCATCAATCTCTAACACAATCCATTCAGAATCATCACTATTTGTACCTGCCGAAGCATTCCAATTTCCAGCATTATGAGTAAGCACAGAGCTTTTTCTAACTATAGTATGATTTTTTGTTGCTTCTTCTACACCTGCAACATCCCAGCCAACTCCCTCTTGCCACGATTGTTCATTTCCAACAATATCAAGAGCATTATTAGAATCAAAAAAATCACCTGTTGCTCCACTCAACATTAATGCATATGCATCATCACCATTACCACAGCAGTACTGAAATGTGAAATCTGCCTCATCTAAGATTACCTGATCAGCTTCATTTGCTGCAACTACATAAACATCACCTGGAAGAATAATAGCATCCTCAGGAAATTCATTGATATAAAAATTATTACCATCAATACAGCCATTAGTACAGCTTGCTAACACAAATTGAGGATATAAATTTATTGACTCGCTTGAATAATTATATATTTCAATGTACTTATTATACGAACTCCCTTCAGAATATTCGGAAATTAAAATTTGACTATTTATGGATTGGGAATAAATTATTATGAAAAAAAATAAAAAATTGAAGTATTTAATCATATAGAATTATTTTACAAATATATTAATTGATGTACTAAATTGTTCACCATATGACATATGCATACCATTTGCAAATTGCATTGTTAACATATGATTGCCCTCAGGAAGACTTATTTCTACAACAGTATCACCTTTACCATAATGTAAATGCTGTTTATCCATAGGAATGATTTGACCATAATCCATATATCCTTTATCTATTATTATGTGATGATGACCTGTGCCAGCTTCCAATTCACCTGCAGGCTTTATTTTCATACCTACTACACCCATCTCAACAATAAAAGGGCTTGTCAATGTGTCTCCATTTTTAATATTTTTAAAAAACACCTTTTCATTAACAGAAGTCGAGGCTAAGATTGTATCTGCATCTGTTTTTTGTTTACATGAAAAAATAAATAATGGTATAAGTAGTAATGTTAATCTCATAGCTAAAAAGGATTCAAATTATAACATAACAAAAGTATTAAAATCAAATCAATGACAATATGAAATTATAATTAAATATAAATTATTTAACACACTCTAGAGAAAAAGTGAATTCGGTACCTCGATTTAAAGTACTTTTAATTTTAATATTTTGTTGATGTGCTTCTATAATATGTTTAACAATAGCTAAACCTAACCCTGTACCTCCTTGCTCTCTCGACCTACTTTTATCAACCCTGTAAAACCTTTCAAATAACCTGCTTATATTTTTTTCTGATATACCAATACCGTTATCTTTAACACTTACTAAACAAATATTATCAGATTGGTGACAACTTATTTTAATTTCACCGTTTTTTCTTCCATATTTAATTGAATTTGAAATTAAATTATATAAAACCTGAGCAATCCTTTCTTTGTCAGCATACACATTACAATTTGTAGTCTTTTTATCTTGAAACAAGTTAATGTTCTTGTCTTTAACCTTAATTTCAAATTGATCAACAATTTCATTAATTAAATTTTTTAAATTCCATTTATTAAAATTTAAACTTAATTCATCTGACTCTAAGTTAGAAATTGTCTCTAAATCTTGAACAATATAGATTAATCTGTCAACACTTTTTATTGTTCTTTTTAAATATTTTTTATTTACACTTTTATCATATAATGCACCTGATAACAAAGTTTCGATATAACCTTGGATATTAAATAATGGTGTCTTTAATTCATGAGAAACATTTCCTAAAAACTCTCTTCTATATTTTGCTGCTGATTTAAGTAGTTCTATTTCATTAAAAGACTTAAAATTCGATTTCTCTCTATGAATCTTGATAAAGTATAAATAAGCTGAATTAATCGAGAGAAAAATACAAAAAAACAAACTAATTAGAAAGTAGTACTGCAATGAATTTAAATCTAGATAACTATTTAAAAAAAATAAAACTAAAGCAAATAATAATGCTATAAATAAAGAAGTGATAATAGAACGTAATAAAATATTTATCATAATAACTACTAAGTTAATTGAAATAAAAATATCAGCTAATTAAAATCTACATTTTCAATTTATAAATATTTCATATTATATTTAATCTTTTTTTAAGAGTATTTATGCTACTTTAGTAAAGTTAAAAATTAGCTTTTTATTAAAAAATTTAGTATCTTAGTTAGTATAGTGCCAATCTATTTACCACTCGATACATTCTATAGATAAAATATAGTATATGAAAAATTTATATGTAATTACAATTTTGGCGGCATTTTGTTTATCAATTTCCTTTAGCCAATCACAAAATCTTGATTTTACTAATCCTGCTCCAACAGGGACTGGAAATGCGACTATTGCATTGGTAGCAACACCACCGTCTGTACTCTTGAATGGAGAAGCTATAACAACAGCAGGTGCTTTGGTTGGTGTTTTTTATGAAAATGACTCTGGAGACCTTATATGTGCAGGCTTTGTAGAATTAAATGACACCTATTTAAATGGCGGTAATGTTAGTATCGCTGCTTGGGTTTCAGACAGCGGTGAAGATAACGGACTGGCTAATGGAGAAATAGGACAGTTTTATCTGAATTTAAATGGTATTGATTACCCAGCTGGAGATATAATTTTTTCAATGGGAGAACCCGAAATCTATGCTAATGATATGATGGTTATTAGTGAAATCAATTTTAGTGCAGCAGGATTAGAACCTTGTACTTGTATTGATGGTACTGCATCGTCGATTATTAGTAATATCGTTTGCTTTGTTCCATCTGGAGGATGTGCAGATCCTTTAGCAACCAACTATTGTTTTGCAGGTGATTTAAATTTAGCTCTCAACAATCCAGATTGTCAATATAGCGGCGGAATAGAAGGTTGCACCTGTGAAGCAGCAAATAACTATGACCCAGAGGCGACTCAAGATGATGGTTCTTGTATTGTGGATACTGGATGCTCTAACGAATTAGCCAATAATTTTACTGACTGCGAAAACATAGAAATAATAACTGAATCATGTGAAATTCCTGGTTGTACATGTCCTATTGCATATAATTATTCATCTGATGCTAATTTCGATGATGGTTCATGTTTTCTTTTAGGATATACAGGAGAATATTGCACTGACCCAAATTCACCAAATTTTACTCAAGGATGTGGTAATGAACTTAATGCAATTAATAGTGTAGAAGAAAGCTGTGAGTCTAGTGGTGAATGTGAATTAGAAAATATTATTTGGGATTATACAATTACAGATGCAAATATGACAATTCAAGTTGGAGCTGATGTTGTAACTCTAAATAATGAAAGTCCTCCTAATGGATCACTCCTTGGAGTGTTTTTTACAAATGATAATAATGAATTGGTGTGCGGGGGATATCAAGAATGGACCGGAGAACAGTTAGCAATTGCTGCTTGGGGAGCAGAGTCAGGTTTTGATAATGGTTTTCAGGCAGGTGAAGAATTTACTTGGTTACTAAAAGTAGGTAATCAAACCTTTAATAGTAGCTCTACTTCAATGAATGACACTTATTTTGGTTTTGCTTTTGCTACTGCTTATGAAATCAATGGCCAAGGAATGTTAGGCTCAGCTAGTTTTGAGTGTGATTTAGACGGAATATGGGGCTGTACAGACGAAACTGCTTATAACTATAATGCAAATGCTACGATAGACGATGATTCTTGTTTTAATTTAGACTGGACAGTAACCCCTACTGATTGTAATATGACTATTTTGATTAATTCACCAGAAATAGATGCTTTAGATATCTCACTTAATGGCGAAGCAATTCCTAATGGAGCTTTTATTGGGGTGTTTTTTGAAAATGAAAATGGTGAGCTAGTCTGCGGAGGTTCATCTCAATGGACAGGTACTTCAGGAGCTGTTCCGGCATGGGGATCTGAAGCAGGAGCTGATAATGGTTTTCAAGTAGGAGAAGCATTTACCACTTGGGCTCTATTAATCGGTAATCAAACTATTCCAATGGATGACAATGGCGCTACTATGAATGTTGTTCCTGGAGTCTTCAGCGACACATACTCTTGTAACGGCTTTGGTAATCTTCTAGCAGTTAACTTTGAAGGGGAATATAATCTAACATATGGTTGTACAGATTCAGATGCTTGTAATTATGATAATACGGCTATTCTTGACGACAACACATGCGATTACGGACAAATTTGGTACCAAGACAGTGATGGAGATGGTCTTGGAAATCCAGATTTTCCTGTATCATCTTGCGATGAAGAAGTAAGTGGATTTGTCACTAACAATGACGACCCTTGTCCTGATACTGAAAATAATCCTAACAATAGCGTGATTTGGTACTTAGATTCTGATTCTGATGGTTTAGGTGAAAATATACCAGTAGAATTTGGCTGTGACTACCCTGGTTCAGATGACTTTCCTCTTGCTGATAACAATACAGACCCTTGTCCATATGACCCGGATAATTTAGATGAAGACAACGATGGAATATGTGATGATGTGGATGATTGCGTAGGTCAATATGATGCCCTCGGAGTATGTGGCGGAACTTGTAATGCAGACATTGACGAAGATGGAATATGTGATGATGTGGATGATTGTGTAGGTCAATATGA
>CEQM01135305.1_pt1 | contig 13265 bp, 13 predicted proteins | sample 531111 | NCBI WGS metagenome assembly CEQM01 (sample SAMEA2621278, study PRJEB7988) | marine metagenome | biome: marine biome (ENVO:00000447); feature: deep chlorophyll maximum layer (ENVO:xxxxxxxx); material: "saline water (ENVO:00002010), including plankton (ENVO:xxxxxxxx)" | depth 120 m
CCCAAGCTTGAAGCTTGGGTTTTTTTGTTATGAAAGTAAAGACAAAATATTTAAAGATAATTTCAGATATACATACTCCAGTTGGAGTGTATCTCAAACTTAGAGATTTATACTCTAAAGTTTTTTTATTAGAAAGTTCTGATTATAGAGGTTCTGAAAATAGCTTATCATTTATATGTTTTGATTCTAAAGCTCAAATTTCAATTCATAATAATATTGTTAAAATGGTATTTGATAAAAAGGAAGTAAATAAAAAAATAGAAAATGATAAAGGTGTATCATATTATTTAAACAATTTCATTAAACAATTTAAAGTCGAAAAAAATGAATTTAACTATCCATCAAATGGTTTATTTGGGTATATATCTTATGATTGTGTTAAATATTTTGATAATATCTCAATTTCAAATCCAAAAGAGATTAATATTCCTGAGATATTGTACGATGCTTTCAAGTATGTAATTGTTTTTAATCATTTTAATAATGAACTAATAATTTTTGAGCATCTCTATGGTGATGATGATATTTCACAAATAGAAAAAATTAAGAATATAGTATCAGGAAAGCCAGTAAACCCATTCTCATTCAAAAAAAATAATGATGAGAGAACAAATTTATCAGATACAGATTTTAAAAAATTAGTTGATAAAGGTATTAATTATTGTAATCAAGGAGATGTTTTTCAAATAGTATTATCTAAAAGGTTTTATCAGGATTTTCAAGGTGATGAATTTCAAGTATATAGAGCTCTTAGATCTATAAATCCATCTCCATATCTATTTTATTTTGACTATGGAAGTTTTAAAATTTTTGGTAGTTCTCCAGAAGCTCAAATTGTGATTAAAAATGATAAAGCTACTATTTATCCTATTGCAGGAACATTTAAAAGAACAGGTGATGATGAGTATGATAAGAAAGAAGCAGAAAAATTATCCAATGACACAAAAGAAAATTCTGAGCATGTGATGTTAGTAGATTTAGCTAGAAATGATTTGAGTAAAATATCAAAAAGTGTTCAAGTGGAAAGGTTTAAAGATATTCAGTTTTATTCTCATGTTATTCATCTAGTTTCAAAAGTATCCGGTAATATTACATCTGATAAAAAAGTAGATTTAATATCTGGAACTTTTCCTGCTGGGACTTTATCGGGTGCCCCGAAACATAAAGCAATGCAGCTCATTGAGCATCATGAAAATATAAGTAGAGAATTTTATGGAGGAGCTATTGGATTTATGGGATTCAATGGTGATTTTAATCATGCTATAATTATACGATCTTTTTTAAGTAAAAACAGAAGGCTATTCTACCAAGCTGGTGCTGGCATTGTTTTTAAATCAAATCGAGACAGTGAGAATCAAGAAGTTTACAATAAAATAGAAGCTTTAAGAAAAGCTATTCAAATAGCAGAAAAGATATGAAGGTTTTAGTTTTAGATAATTATGATAGTTTCACTTATAATATCGTACATATTTTAAGAGAATTAGGTGATTTAGATATATCAGTTATAAAAAATGATATAATTAATATTAATGAAGTTCAGTCCTTTGATAAAATTATATTATCGCCAGGTCCATCGCTACCTAAAGATGCTGGAAAAATGAATGAATTAATTTCAAAATATTTCGATACTAAATCAATTCTTGGGATATGCCTTGGTCATCAAGCGATTGCTGAAAACTTTGGGGGTAAATTGTATAATATGAAAGAGCCTTTACATGGGGTTCAAACTGATATTTACTTAGATGATGATTATATATTTAAGGGTATAGAATCTGAAATTAAAGCATGTAGATATCATTCTTGGTCAGTTGATAACGAATCTTTTCCACAGGAGTTAAATATTATTGCGAAAGATCGAGATGGAGTCGTAATGGCTTTATCACATAAAAGGTTTGACTTGAGAGGTATACAATTTCACCCTGAATCTATTCAGACAAAATCTGGATTTAATATGATACAAAACTTTATAAATAATTAATATGAAAAATTTACTTAAAGATTTATACAATCATAAGATAATGAGTAAAGAAGAAGCAAAGGCTGCTTTAATATCATTGACAGATGGAAGTGCTAATGCTTCTCAGATATCTTCATTTCTTACAATTTTTTTAATGAGAGATATAACTTCAGAGGAACTAGATGGATTTAAAGAGGCAATGATTGAATTATCTTTAGAGGTAAATATTGATGGGGATGAATTGATCGATTTATGTGGAACAGGGGGTGATGGTAAAGACACATTTAACATCTCTACAATTTCATCTTTTGTAGTAGCGGGTACCGGTATAAAAGTATCTAAACATGGTAATTATGGTGTTTCTTCTTCATGTGGTTCATCGAATATTATATCTCACCTAGGACATGAATTTTCAAATGATGTTGATTCTTTAAAATTTAGTCTAGATAAATCAAATATATGTTTTTTACATGCCCCGTTATTTCACCCATCTTTAAAAAATGTTTCTCCAATAAGAAGCGAGTTAGGGGTCAAAACATTTTTTAATATGCTTGGACCTATGGTAAATCCTATTCAGCCTAAGAGTCAATTAGTTGGAGTTTTTAATTCTAATATTTTCAGACTTTACTCTCATATTTATAGTAAAACAGATAAAAATTATTGTATTGTTCATAGTATCGATGGTTATGATGAAGTTTCTTTGACTGGAGCTTTTAAATTATTTTCTAATTATCACGATATAATGTTAGAACCTAAAGATTTAGATTTTAACTTAATTAATTCTAATAAACTATCTGGAGGTAAAAACATAGAGGAGTCTTCCAAAATCTTTTTAAATATTTTAAAAAATAATGGTACTAGAGAACAAGTAGATGCTGTTCTAGCTAACTCAGGGTTAGCAATTTACTGTGCAAAAAAACTACCTTCAATAAAAGAGGGTATAGAAATTGCTAGAGAATCATTAGAGTCGGGAAAGGCATACAATTGTTTAAAACTTTTTATTGAAAATAAATGAGTATTTTAAAAGAAATTGTCTTAAATAAAAGAAAAGAAATTGATTATTTTAAACAGAATAATCCTATATCTAAAATTGAAAAATCTGAATATTTCAATAAAGAAGTTTTATCATTTAAAAAATCTTTAAATGAAAAATCAGGTGTAATTTCAGAATTTAAAAGAAAATCTCCCTCAAAACCAAATATAAATTTAGATGCAGATGTATTACCAATAACTAGGGGATATGAGATTTCTAATTCAAGTGGAATATCAATTTTGACAGATTCAAAATATTTTGGAGGTTCAAATAAGGATATTACATCAGTCAGAAGTCAGATAAATATTCCTATCCTAAGAAAAGATTTTATATTAGATGAATATCAAATTATTGAGTCTAAATCTATAGGTGCTGATATTATATTATTAATTGCAGCTTGTTTATCAGAAGAAGAGGTTAAGAATTTATCAAGATTTGCAAAGTCTTTTAAGCTTCAAGTAATTTTAGAGGTACATTCAGAAGAAGAATTATCCTATTTATGTGATTCAATAGATGTGGTTGGTGTAAATAACAGAAATTTAAAAAAGTTTAAGACAGATATTACTAATTCAATTAATCTAGCAAGTAAGATTCCTTCGACTTTCTTAAAAATATCAGAGAGTGGCATATCAAATTCTAAGGAAATTTTTCTTCTAAAAGAATATGGATACGATGGCTTTCTAATAGGTGAAAACTTTATGAGAAATGATGATCCAGTTTCTGCATGTAATGATTTTATAAAAAAATTATGATAAACAATTATATAATTAAAGTTTGTGGCATAACGGATAAAAAAAACTTTTCTGCGTTAAAAAAATATCCAATAGATTTATTTGGATTTATTTTTTATGACAAGTCACCAAGATATATTTTCAATAATCCAGATCATAATTTTATTAAAAACATAAATAATAAAGTTGCAGTTTTTGTAAATGAGAAAATGGATAAAGTTTTAAGTATTTTAGAAACCTATAATTTCTCATATGTGCAGTTACACGGAAATGAGGATAGTGATTATTGTATAAAACTTAAAAAGAAAGGAATTAAAATAATTAAGTCCTATTTAATTAAGAATGAAGAAGATTTAAAAACTATTAAAATGGACTTAGATTCAGTCGACTACTTATTATTCGATTATAAGAGTGATAATTATGGAGGATCTGGAAAAACATTTGACTGGAAAATTCTTAATAATAAAGTTTATAATAAACCTTTTTTTTTAAGTGGAGGTTTATCATTAAACAATATAAATAATATTAAAATGATTGATGACAATAAAATACCTTATGGCCTAGATTTAAATAGTAAATTTGAAATATCTCCTGGCCTGAAGGATGTTGAAAAAATTAGTAAATTATTTAATTTGAACTTATGAAATATAGTGTAAATAGTAGTGGTTTCTATGGTGATTTTGGAGGTGCATATATACCTGAAATGTTATTTTCAAACATAGATGAACTTAAAAAAAATTATCTCAGTATTGTAGAAAAAGATTCTTTCACTAAAGAGTTTAATTTTTATCTAAAAAAATATGTTGGTAGGCCTACACCATTGTATTATGCTAATAGATTGTCTAAAAAATATGGTTCAAAAATTTATTTAAAGAGAGAAGATTTGTGTCATACTGGTGCTCATAAAATAAATAATACAATAGGGCAAATTCTATTAGCTAGAGAGCTTAAGAAAACAAAGATAATTGCAGAAACAGGAGCAGGCCAACATGGTGTTGCAACAGCTACAGTATGTTCTCTTATGGGAATGGAATGTGTAATTTATATGGGAGAGGTTGATATTGAAAGACAAAGACCAAATGTAGAAAGAATGAGGATACTAGGTGCTGAAGTTAGACCTGCAACATCAGGTAGTAGAACCTTAAAAGATGCTACGAACGAGGCGATGAGACACTGGATAAATAATCCAGACGACACACATTACATAATTGGATCTGTAGTTGGACCGCATCCATATCCTGATATGGTTGCTAGATTTCAGTCAGTTATATCTGAAGAGTTATTGGGTCAACTAAAAAAAGTTGAGGGGAGAGATTATCCTGACTTTATCATTGCATGTGTTGGTGGAGGAAGTAATGCAGCGGGTATTTTCTATCATTATCTTGATAATCATAAAGTAAACCTTGTTGGTGTTGAAGCAGCTGGTCTTGGGGTATCTACAAATAAATCTGCAGCAACAACAAAACTTGGGAAAAAAGGAGTTTTACATGGTAGTAAGACATTATTAATGCAAGATGAAAATGGACAAGTAACTGAACCATATTCTATCTCAGCGGGACTAGATTATCCTGGAATTGGACCATTGCATGCTCACCTATTTGACTCAAATAGGGGGGAGTATATTAGTGTAGATGATGATGAAGCTATGAATGCAGGAATAGAGCTCAGTAGATTAGAAGGAATTATCCCTGCTATTGAGACAGCTCATGCATTTTCTGTCTTTGATAAATTAGATATGAAGGGAAAAGTTGTTGTTATTAATTTATCAGGAAGAGGAGATAAAGATCTAGAGACTTATATAAAATGGGGTAAATATTAAAATGAACAGAATAAATAAATTATTTAAAGAAAAAAGAGATAAAATATTAAGTATATATTTTACTGCTGGCTACCCCTCCTTAAATGATACTACTGAAATTATAAAAATCCTTGATGAATGTGGTGTTGATTTAATAGAGATAGGTATGCCATTTTCTGATCCTATAGCAGATGGTCCAGTAATTCAAGATTCTTCAAATGTAGCTATTGATAATGGAATGAACTTAAATTTATTATTTAAGCAATTAGCAGATATTAGAAAAATAACTGATATTCCTATTGTTTTAATGGGTTATGTTAACCCTGTGTACCAGTTCGGTTATAATAAATTCATTAAAAATATCTTAGAATGTGATTTAGATGGTCTTATTTTGCCAGACCTTCCCTTAGATGATTACATAAGTGAATTCAAAACAATTTTTGATAAGGAAAATTTATCATTTATTCCTTTAATAACTCCAAATACCTCAGAAGAAAGAATTAGACAGATTGATGGTAACTCTAATGGGTTTATATATATGGTTTCATCATCATCAATTACGGGTAATAAAAGTAGTTTTGATGATAAACAAATTCAATATTTTAAAACTATAAGTAGTTTATCCTTAAAAAACCCTACAATTATTGGTTTTGGAATTTCAGATAAAGAATCTTTTGAACAAGCATGTAATTATTCTCAAGGAGCAATAATAGGCACGAAGTTCATCAAAGAAATTTCTAAAGGTAATTTAAGAGAATCTATAAAAGATTTTATTGTAAGTATAAGACCTTAAAAAGGAAGGTCTGAGTCATCACTTTCTTGACTCTCAGTCTCGCTGGGTGTATCTTGATTAATTCCTTGATTTTCTGACTCAATTTTCCAGCCTTGAATTGAGTTAAAATATCTTATATTTCCCTCTTTATCTTCCCATTTTCTTCCTTTAATATTAATTAACACATTGATTTCATCTCCAATATTAAGAGAGTCAAGTAATGAAACTTTATCTTGAATTAATTCGACTTTTATATATTCCGGGTACTCAGGATTTTTATTATCTTCTATAATAAATTCTCTTTTTTTAAATGTTTCAGTAACTTGTACAGTATCAAAAATTTCAACTAATTTTCCTTTAATATTCATATGCGTAGATCTAAGAAGTTATTTTTATTATTTGTTATTATTTGGTTGCTAATAATAGTTTATTTGATGATTGATTTTTCTAATAAATCCAAGGCACCATGGAAAAAATCAGCAACTAATAAAGAACTTAGCGTTAAGTTAATTCATTAATTTTTTTTTCTATCATACTATAAATTTTTTTTAAAAATTTAGGGTTTTCCATAAAATCATTTTCAGATAAATCTATGGTCAACACCTTATCTTGAGGATGTTCTTTTATCCAATTTTCATAGTATAAGTTAAGTTTTTTAAGATATTCCTTATCAATAGCTTTCTCAAATTTTCTACTTCTCTTATCGATATTTGATATGATTTTATCAATATTTAAATTTCTTAAATAGATCAGTAAATCAGGTTCATTAATATATTTTAGAATTGTATTATATAATCTTTTGTAATTATTAAACTCTCTTTCCATTAAAACTCCTGAGTCGTATAGTGTTTTAGTAAAAACTTCGTAATCCTCATAAATTGATCTGTCCTGAATTACTACATTATTACTTTCTGATATTTTTTGAATCTGATTAAACCTACTATTAAGAAAAAAAATTTGAAGGTGGAATGACCAATCCTTCATAGATTTATAAAAATCATCAAGATATGGGTTGTCTTTAACTTCTTCTAGTTGAAGTTCCCAATTAAATTTTTTAGATATTTTTTCAGATAAAGTAGTTTTTCCTACCCCTATATTTCCTGATATAACTATATGTTTTATTTTTTTCAAAATTTTAGATTTATCCCTAATCTTATATTCCTTCCTGGAGCACTAATTCCTGAGGAATATGTTCTGTAATGTATATCAAATATGTTATCAATTCCAAAATCAAAATTTATAAAATAGTTATAGTTGAATTTATAAAATAAATTATGCGTTATCCATGAAGGCGAACCAGTAACAGGATATAGGTATAGTTTATTTAATTCGCTGATAGAAAAATTTTTCAATTCTTTTTTCCCATTATAACTAATAAAATACCCTATTTGGTGTTTGCTATTTGAGTATGTTATAGAAAATTTTCCAAATAAAGGAGGTGTATGCCTTAATGGTCTGCCATTCAATAAATCTCTTGACTCGCTGTAAGATATTGCATTTTCAATCAATACTGGGTCACTAACTTTTAATCTTATAATATTAGAAAATCCATATATATAAGCTTTACCACCATTATTTAGTTGTTGAACTCTACTTAAAACACCATCATAAATAATTGAATCATTACCATTTAAATTCCCATCTCCTCTTATTATTGCATTATTAAGCCTAATATAAAATATAGAGTTTTTTATGTTAAGTTTTGAATAGTCTAGCTCATAATTTATTTCAAAATTATTTACATATTCTGGTTTTAAATTAGCATTTGGTACAATTATATTACCAGGTTCAGAGTCAAATATTTTTCCAACATCATCTAGATTTGGAGATCTAAATCCATTTGAATATTGAAATTTAAATGATGAATTTTTATAGTTATACCTAAAACCAATATTACCGCTAAATGAAGATGTCTTTATATCAATTTCATCAAAAGGGAAATCATAAAATTCATTGGATAAAATGGATTTGAGTCTGTTATTGCTCGCTCTTAATCCAATATTTGTAAAAATTTGACCTAATTTTCTCTTATTTGAAATGTATATAGAATTTGAGTAAAAATTAGTTCCATTATCTGGGTATCTAGTTGAAATATTTTCTTTTGAATTATTTATAATATTAATCCTGTTTGCTTCTGAATTAACATTATTATAAATAGATTCAAATCCATAAAAAGTTTCACTTTTTTTATTTTTTTTATCAAAATCAAAATTTATTGCAGTAACGCTAACATTTTCATTTCTATTATTTAAATAATCATTCTTAAACTTTCTATCATGTCTACTTTCTTTGACTTTTTGATGTGATATGATTAATCTGAAAGCATCGAAATATTTAGTTTTAGAGAAGTTATTTAACTGAATTTTATTCATTAAGAAATAATTAGGACCATAATACCACTCACTGTATTTTGGAATGAAATTATCATCATATAGAGTTAATCTATCATATCTTGGAATATTTGAAGATTTAGATAGATAAAACCCGTGGATAATATTTGTATTATTATTTACCTTAAAATTTAATTTATTGATAAAATCAACCTGATTATAGCCACTGAATTTTTGAATATTTTTATTTTCATTTAAGATTATTTTATCTTCATTAATTTCTCTAATAACATATTCATCTCGATAACCAAACCCTTTATATTCTTTTTTTCTTTTATTTCCAGATCTTAAATCCTCAAATGAATTTAAGGATAGACTTGTTATTGAAGCAATTTTTTTACTGCTTATTCCAAAATTTAAAGAGTAGTGTTTTGAGTTACTAGATGAATTATATTGAAATTTTTGAGATGAATTAAACTTAGTTTGACTTGCATTAAAAATTGGATCTTTAATTTTAAAATTAATTGCTCCCCCAAGAGCATCGCTTCCATACATTACAGATGCTGGACCAAATAAAACTTCAACCCCCTCTAATATATTTGGGTCAATTCCTATAATATTATGAATATTTCCACTCCTATAAATTATATTATTAAGCCTTATACCATCTAAAGTCATTAGTATTCTGTTTGCTGAAAAACCTCTTATCATAGGACTTCCTCCACCTAGTTGGCTTTTTTGAATAAAAATTTCACCTGATTTCTCTAATAAATCAGCTGAAGTTTGTGGAGCAAATTCTTTTATTTTTTTTTCAGATAAAGTAAGGGTTTTATTAGTTATCTCTTTTCTATTTTCCTCCCATTTGTTAACAGAAAAAACAACTTCATCAATATTTATAATTTTCGTTTCTAATGTTATTTTATTTTGTTTAATAGAGGATTTTAATATGTATTTATTTTTAAATGTAGGATGTTGAACAATTATTGAGTCATTTGTTTTAAATTCAGATAAATCTACTTCTCCCTTAAAATTTGAAAATTTAGCTTTTGTCTGATCTTTCTTGAAAAATCCAACGTTATAAATTGGATCATTTTGACTATCAACAACTTTTATTTTTTGACCAATTATCGGATTAAAAAAAAATAATAAAATAATTATTAAATATTTTTCCATACTAATGCTGCAGACCCTAAAATGGCAGAGTCTTTATCTTCTAATCCTGAGGTAAGAAGTTTTACTTTTCCACTATAAAAGGGTAATAAATTCTCTTCAAATGATTTTTTTGTTGGTTCTAAAATCCATTTTCCTGAGTGGACGAGACCACCTGTTAAAATTATGGCTTCAGGTTGAGTGAAACTAACAAAGTTTGCTAGGGCTTCACCAAAAATTTTACCAGTATATTCATAAGTTTTAATAGCAATAAAATCATTATTCTCTGCTGCTTTTGTAATATCCTCCCCATGTAAGTCATTAAAAGAGATTCCTCTAAACACACTGTCGTTCATATATCTAGATAGCATATACATAATTGTTCTTTTTATTCCTGTAGCAGAAACATATGCTTCTAGTCCTCCCTGAACTCCTAAACCAGTTAATCTGCCCATATTATTAATTGAATAATGACCAAGTTCTGCTGCAAAACCATCAGAACCCTCAATTAACTTCCCATTACTTACTATACCACTTCCAAGACCCGTTCCTAATGTTATTACAATAAAGTCTTTGTAATCTTTAGCATTACCATACATCATTTCTCCAACTGCAGCACAATTTGCGTCATTAGATAGGTGAATTTCAGTGTTTATTTTATTTTTTAATTCTTCAACTAGATTTAATTTTCCTTCCCATTTTAAGTTAGCGGGAGTTTCTATTGTTCCATTTTTTGATGCATTTGGAGCACCAATACCTATACCACATATTGAGTTAAGGTCATCACATATTGATTCAATCGAGTTATATAATTCTTGTATATAATCTGAAAAATTATTTATCTCCTTAGTTCTAAAAGATGTTTTTTTGATACATTTTCCTTCCTCAGAAACTAATCCAATTTTAGTAATTGTTGCTCCAATATCAATACCTACAGCTAATTTCATTTTTTTTCAAATTTTAATACGAGTGAATTAATACAATATCTTTTTCCAGTACTTGACGGACCATCATTAAATACATGACCTAGATGTCCATTGCAAGACTTACATAAAACTTCAGTTCTTACCATACCATAAGAATAATCATTTTTTGTGATTATTGAATCATTTGACTTAATATCAGAAAAGCTAGGCCAACCAGATCCTGAATCATATTTATCATTTGATGAAAATAGAAGATTGTTACAGCCTACACATTTGTAATTTCCATTTTCATCATTATACAATAAATCACCTGAAAATGCTGGCTCAGTACCTTTATTTTCAAGAATTTCTATTTGGCTTTTTGATAGTGAATTTTTCATGATATTCGCAAATATAAATCTCAAAAATTATTATTATTGAAAATACATTACTATTTATCATATTCTAATGAACATTAAAGGAAATGCAGTTGTTTTAACTAACGGAAAATTTAATTCAAAATCAGCTAAGACTGCTCACGGATTGATAAGAGGTTCCAAGAGGTTTAATGTAGTTGCAGTAATTGATAGCAGTTTCTCAGAAAAATATGTTCATATTGATAAAAATGGTAAAATAGATTTATTGGATAGTGTATCTGATATCCCAATTTTTAAAGATATTAATTCCTTTCTTCAATCTTCTCTAAAGGTTGATTACTGTATAATAGGAGTAGCTTCTGCTGGTGGTTTACTTCCTGACAAGATGAGGGGAGATGTAATATTATCCTTGAAAAATGGTATCTCAATTATTAATGGTCTTCACTCTATTTTAAATGAAGATGAAGAATTAGTCAAAATTTCTAATCAAAATAATTCTGAGATTTTTGATATAAGAGCATCTAGACCTAGGAATGAGTTAAGTTTTTGGTCTGGTAAAATACATGAAGTTAAAGTTCCAAAGATTGTAGTTTTAGGTACCGACTGTGGATTAGGTAAAAGAACTACAGCAAAACTTGTAGTTGAGAATTTAGAGAAGAATAATATAATATCTGATATGGTATATACAGGTCAAACAGGATGGATGCAGGGCTGGGAGCATGGGTTCATATTTGATTCAACTTTAAATGACTTTGTTTCTGGTGAACTTGAGAGGGCAGTATATGAATGTTATATCTCAAAAAAACCACAATATATACTAATTGAAGGTCAGGCTGCTTTAAGAAATCCTTCAGGCCCATGCGGTAGTGAATTTTTAATTTCTGCTGATGTAGATGGGGTAATTCTACAGCACTCTCCAAAAAGAAAATATTTTGATGGTTGGGAACATGTTAATGCAGTTATGCCCTCCTTAGATTCTGAAATTAAATTGATTAATTCATATGGAAAAGATGTAATTGCTATTACTCTTAATACCCAGGGAATGACAGAGCAAGAAAAAATATACCATAAAGAGTTAATTTCTAAAGATTTAGATATTCCTGTTTTTCTACCAATAGACGATGGCCTTGACGGTATTTTAGAAATTTTACAAAACAAGTTTTATGAAAATTGAAAATATTGAGATTGATATAATTGACATTGATCTCACAAGACCTTACACTATTGCGTACAAGACTACATCATCTATTAAGACTCTTGTAGTGAAAATTATATTATCTGATGGGACAGTAGGTTTAGGTTCATCAAGCGTTTCAAAATATGTAGTTGGATTAGATACTATGGATTCATATAATAACTCAAAAGAATATATAGATCATTTAAAAGGTAATAATATTGATTCTTTCTGGATGATTATTAATGATATAGAAAATGAATTTATTGGAGATCCAGGATCAAAAGCTGCTTTCAACCTTGCTATTTATGATGCATACTGTAAGAATCTTGGTATATCCATAGGAAAATTTTTGGGAAGAAAAATTAAATCTCTTCCAACATCTATAACTGTTGGAATTAAGAATACTAAAGAAACTATATCTGAAATTAATGAGTATATAGGTATGGGCTTCAACTATATAAAAATAAAATTAGGAAATGATGTTGATGAAGATATTAGAAGAATTAATATTATCAATGAAAAGTTTGGTGAAAAGATTAAGATAAGGATTGATGCAAATCAAGGCTGGTCTTTAGATGATACAATTAAGTTTTATGATCAAACTAAACAGATCGAATTAATTGAACAGCCATTGTCTGTAGATAATTTAACTAATTACTTAAAGTTTCCATCTAAAATTAAGGATCTAATTGCATTAGATGAGAGCCTCGTTAATTTTAAAGATGCAATAAAATTATCTAGTGAAAATTATGGTAAAATTTTTAATATTAAATTGATGAAATGCGGTGGTATTACTTCTGGTCAACAGATTGCAAATCAAGCATATCAAAATAATATTGATTTAATGTGGGGATGTAATGATGAGAGTATAATTAGTATATCCGCAGCACTAAATACTGCTCTTTCTTTTAAAAACACTAAATATCTTGATTTAGATGGTAGCTTTGATTTAGAGAAAGATATTGTTAGTGGAGGGTTCAAATTGAAAGATGGAGTTCTTCAGCCATTAGATTCTCCTGGATTAGGCGTTAAATTA
>CEQM01010472.1_pt1 | contig 13259 bp, 11 predicted proteins | sample 531111 | NCBI WGS metagenome assembly CEQM01 (sample SAMEA2621278, study PRJEB7988) | marine metagenome | biome: marine biome (ENVO:00000447); feature: deep chlorophyll maximum layer (ENVO:xxxxxxxx); material: "saline water (ENVO:00002010), including plankton (ENVO:xxxxxxxx)" | depth 120 m
GTGGCTACCCGCTTTTAGAGACACTTGGAAGAGAGGAGGTTTCTTATTCACCTTGTTTTCGATTTTTGAGAGTGCGCTCAACAGCGCATCTAGACCCACTGCTTGTCCTTAAAAGTTTCTTTAACGGCGCTGATGGTGTTTTTATCATTGGCGGTCCATTGGGTAAGGGAAAGTTCCATAATGATAATTATCTTGCAAAAAGACGATTTAAAGCTTTAGAGGGGGTTCTTGACGCTGGCGGAATTGAGCCAGATAGAGTTAAGATTTTATTTGTGGACTCTCATCAAATTGACGAGGTTGCTGATCAGCTACACAAGTTTCACAATGCTGTCTCTAATCTGGGCCCTTTAGGTATTTGAAATATGAATGAGATGAGGATAACGATTCAACGAGAAGCCAGAAGGCTTTTGCAGTTAAATAAGGTTAGCGTGGTAATAGGTTATGAAGTAGGACCCTATCCAGGCACAACTGCTCCTTGTTTTGCTTTTACTCCAGATGACGCTCAAAGAATTGTTTTTAATAGTTTTTCATCAATCAATCTGTCCGTTTATCTTCCAGGAATTACTGGAAATGTCGGTATAGTTGCTACTCCAGCAACTGTAAGATCCATCAAGGAGCTTGAAAAAGACGGTTTGGTGAATCGTAAAAACCTACATATTATTGGCGTTAAATTTCCAGGAATATTAGACGCCAGGAAATTGAACGTTAATAGGGAAAACGAGAATACACTTTCAGTCAATGAGCACCCAGAAGCTTTGTGGGAGTGGGCACTCCATGACCTTTATGAGGAACCAGAAGATTACGATATCCTTGTTGAACCAAGATGGATGAACGACCTTGGGAAGGCTGGAAAATTACAGAAGCCTTCATTGAGTCGTACAAGTGTTGAAAGGTTGGAGCAAATGAGTCACCATGAAAGAAGACTATACTGGATGAGCTATTTTGAAAAGCATAAACATTCAGACCATAATAAAAATTTATTTCCTTCCACTTATGCAGGTGGAGATCATTTGGAAAAATTTAAATATATCAAATCTGCATATAGCTCCAGTGAGCTTTTTTACGAACATCTTTCCTGGGTTTATCAGTCCATGGGTCGAGCTTCTGGTTTTGATCTTTCAGATCTCACAGAAGATTTCAACCAGATACCACTTTCGACGATTCGGGCTTGGGCTGCTAGAGAGTTTAGGAAGAGTTTCAATTACAGGCCAGGCGGAGAAGGGCCAAATCCATTGTTGAAAAAGGAAAACATATAAGCCATGAGTGACTATATTTTGTCAAAAGCTAAATTGAAATATTGGTTAGAGGATATCCGAACACGAAATGAATTATGGGCACCTGTTGGTTCAAAGGGTGCTGTAAGCTATTTAAAAAATCCAAAGGGAGAAAATGTTGCAACTGATTTTACAAATAGTTTGGATTGTCCTAAATATATTTTTTGCCCACAACAAGAAGCCATATGCAACTATGAGATACAAGGAAGAGGCAAGGTGGCCATTGAAGAGATTGAGCCTGATTCAACTCCCAGAGTTGTATTTGGTCTAAGGCCACCAGACATCAGGGGGCTTGAGATCCTTGATGCTTATTTGCTAAAAGACCAAGTCGATCAAAGGTATGAAGCTAAACGCAAGAACACAATAAATATTTGTTTGGGTTACCATAACCCACCTCCTTGTTGTTTTGCAGAATCTGTAGGGGTTGATCTTTTTCCCAAGAATGGTTCTGATATCCTATTAACAGATATAGGCAGAAGTTATTATGTCGAAACACTTTCAGAAAAAGGTAACAGCTTAATCTCGGAACACTTTAACGATGCCGATGATATTGTTCGAAATGAAGCATGGGATATTCAAAAGAAAAGTCAGGGAAAAACAAATTTTGATTTAAATTTAAATCGTTGGCAGGATTTTACTGATAGTGAAATTTACACATTACCATACTGGGATGAGATTTATTTAGGCGTTATTGCCGATTCAGTAGCCACTAGATATTTTTACTCAGGAACTTATTTTAAGATCGTTGATGTTAATAGCGGCAACAAGGGTACGAGGTATAAAACCTGGACAACAATGTATTCTCCAGACTTTTCAACATTGGCAAATGGTTATGATTACAAGCCAAGCCTTAAGGAAAAATTTAAGGATTGGATATTGGAAATGTTTCATTTCTTCCCAAAAAGACATGGTTTTCTTGGCTGTTCGGGAGCGCACAGGTGCGTTGCAGGAATGACCACAAAGCATGATTTGAGAAAAATTATCTCTAATGTGGATTTTGGATTATGAATTTAGTACCAACAATAGCAAACATTAAAAAGACCGAAAGAGAAGGTATCGTAGGGTCAGTTTCGTTTGAATTCAATGGAGACTTAAATGCAGGACAGGTTTTTAAAATAGGAACTTTTGGAAGAGGGGAAACAACTGCCTGGGTAACAGATTCGGACAAAAAAAATGTTACTGTTTCTTTTTTAGATAATAATGCTGTGACGCATAAGATTATGCTTTTACCACCTAATGAATGCATAACCATTAGAGGTCCATTTGGAAACGGTTTTTCTTTGCTGAATGAAAGAAACGTGTTATTGATCAGCCAGGATGATGCAATATTAAGCCAAAAGAAGCTCATCAATGATTTGTTACAAAATGGCAATCAAATTAACCTGCTTCACTTTACCTCTTTTCCAAAAGATATATTTATGGGTTCGTCGCTCAATAAAGCTGTCTCTCCAGACTCACCCATTAATGGCGATATTGTTGATATGACAAAAAAAGGCCCACAAGATTTGGATGCATTTGTTAAATCTTCTATAAAGTCAGAATATATATCTGGCATCAACGCAGTTGCCTTGGCAGGTAATGAGGATTTTCAGCAATCCGTATCCAGGGTTTTGGAGAAAACAGCTATTAAGGATAAAAGTATACAAATCCTTTTCAATCGAAATTTTGTTTCGGGAATGGGTTGGTCCAATAAAGATCTTTACGGAACTACTAACATCTGGAAAGAAGGACCCGTCTTTACGCTGGATCAGATTCGAAGATTTCCAGGTGTTTTTATTTGATATTGCTATTTTTCGACAAGAGCATTCCTAATTTCGGTTCAATATCTTCTGGACGAAAGCCATCAGGTATTTTTTCCAACATAGCACTAGGCACAATTTTTTTTAATAGTTTTTTTGCATTTTTTCTTCTTTGAGAAAATATTTTTTTATTCAATTTTAAATATTGATCCGAATATGGAAAGCACCCTCTTTTGTTTTTGTTGGTTAGCGTAATAATTGCACTATCAACTTTTGGTTTCGGGAAGAAGGAATTTTTGGAAAGTTTTTTTTCAATCTTGCATGAGTAAAAAAACTGCAATGGACCAGACAAAAGACCATACGACTTAGAGCCAGGCTTAGAGCAAATGCGATCAGCAACCTCTTTTTGAACCGTAAAGACTGCATTTTTAATTTTGCCTGGCCACCGGGCAACCATCCATAAAATTCTTCCCGACAGGTAATAGGGCAGATTTCCAACCAGCATACCATCATTCTCAGCATCTTCGGGTTGCCAGTTCCGAACATCCCCTTCAATATTAAGTGATGGGAATTTGTTTTTTAAAAAAGAATTTAAATGTTCATCCACCTCGTAAACGGTCAAATTATTTTTATTTGATATTTTCTCTGTTAGAAAACCTAAACCACCACCAATTTCAATCAACCAATTACTTTTTTTACGATTGATTATCCTTGATAAAAAATCAAGATTCGCATCATTGATCATAAAATTTTGACCACGATGTTTTTTGGGTGGCTGATTACGAAAGTAATCAACCGTTATTGACATTAAGCTTTTTTCAGATTGCCTTATTTAGACTTCCTCATAGAGAACTAATGCGCCCGATACAAACATTGGAGTTCTAACATCATCTTCTTTTGATGCGTCCATGGTTACACTGGATGCATATTTAATGTCAATAATTTTGATTTTAGATTTGTTTGTTTCTAACCATTCGTTAATTTCTCGATCAAGAGGGGGGGTTCTGTAGCTACCTAAACTAGATTCCATAAAATGTTTTACTTTCATAGGTAAATCTTAATTCCAAAAACAAACAAACCTAACCCAAGATTGCTGAATTCAAAAATTAATATCTAATTATTCAGATATAAAATTGAAAAACATATGAATCATTTAAAAAACATAAATTTGCGATATCTGGTAATGCCTTTGGTTTTATTTTGTATTTTTGCTTTTCAAAATATTGAAAATAAGGAGAAGTCAAGCGAAGAGCTCTTTGTCGCAACCTTTTTAGCTGAAGGGGTAACCTTGCCAGATGGAGTTATAGATTTGCCAAAAATTATTATTGATTACACACAAACCAATCATGCTCAGATAGCCATGAATCTCTTGGGTGCAGATATAGAAGCAGAGGTTCCCACCGGTCTTACAAGGGTAATCGATCAGGGTTTTCAAACCTATGTAACTGAAGATGGCCAGGAATTATCAGTTTTCCCTCATGGTGGCATAAGGTTTAATGCCCCTTTTAAAAGCCCAAGCGAAATGTATCCACTAACTCGACCACAGGCAGAACGTGTTTTAGATATATTTTTAGATAATTTTGATTATTTTCCAGAAGATGCCACTTTGATCAGTACATCCGAAATAAATCATCCAGAATATCAATCCTTTAATAACAGTCAAGGATTGCCGTTAGGGTATTCTTATGAATATGGTCGTTACTTCAAACAGGTTCCTATAAAAAATGATTCAGTTCAAGCAATCGTGATTGGAGGCAAGGTTTTTCAATTTTCATTTTCATGGGGCGGTCAACCGCTTGCAATTGAGGATAGTGAAGCAACCATTATTCCGGCATGGTCTGCCGTTAAAGATGCCATCGAATATGCTTATAAGAATTTTTATGCTGGAGAGTATTACGCAGATGTATTTGTAACCAAGGTTCAGCTTATCTACACTTTTGACGGCTTAAAGGAAGCCTGGAAGAAAGACAAACCAAAAAGGTTGGTTCCAGCATGGTTGGTTCAGATAAATAATAAAAATGAAATCATTTTAGAAGCCCACGGCGGGCAAGTTATTCCTATTTATTAAAAACACAAAGAATTTTTTAATTGCTTTAGACAGCTTTAAGGGAACCTTGAGTTCTATGGAAGCAGGTGATATTGTGTCTAGGGCCATATTGCAAAAATATCCCGAATCAAATGTGTCAGTTAAGAATTTTGCAGACGGTGGAGAGGGGACAGCAAATGTTATTTTAGATTATTTTGATCATGAAACCTATAAAGTTGAAACACAAGGCTCTAACGGAAAGAATATCACTGTTTCTTGGCATTTTTTAAAAGAAGAAAAAGCAGCCCTGCTGGAAATGGCCTCAGTTGTAGGTATTTCAATGATACCCAAGAGTCAATTAAACCCAGAACTTTTAAACACTTATGGTCTTGCCGCGGTTATTGTTGACATTTTGCAAAAAGGAATCAAGAAAATTTGGTTTGCTGTTGGGGGCACTTCAACAGTAGATGCCGGACTCGGCTTACTGAAAGGCATGGGTGTTTCAATGCAGAAAGGCATGCTTCCTCGATCATTAACCGATGTCCGAAAGGATGATTTTTTTGATTTTAAACATGTGGATTGCAGTGCTTTAGATCTTAAAATGTCTCTAGAAAATGGTAGCTGTTTGTTTCCTGATGTTTTTTTTGATATAATAGCTGACGTTCGCGCTCCTCTTTTGGGTGAGCGAGGTGCTGTTTTTGCTTTTGGCAAGCAAAAGGGTGCTACCCCTAAAAATATTCCTATTTTGGAACAAGGGATGGCCGATTTTGCTTATATTGTTGATGCCAAAATTAAAAATCCGACCTTTTTGGAAGCAGAAGGGTTAGGGGCCGCTGGAGGTATTGCTCTCGGCCTGGCCTTGCTTTTTAACGTGAGCATTAAAAATGGAGCCGATTTTGTTATTGACAAAATGGGGCTTAAAGATGAAATGAGTAATTTTGATTTTGTTATAACGGGAGAGGGACAGTTTGACTCTCAAACCAAGCAGGGAAAGGGGCCGTGGTCCATCGCATCATTAGCTGCAAGTCATGGCGTACCAAGCCTAATAATTAGCGGGTTGACAATTAAAGAACACAACAAAACAAAAAGCTTTTCTTTCTTAGAGGTTGCCGAGAATGTACCGAAAAATAAAAAAGAAGCGCAATCGAATCTTCTTCAAGCCGTGAAAAAATGGCTCGATGACAATGAGGTGAAAATATGAAACAAAATAAAGTAGTTGACATGGGTTTGATCATTACTGAAACCCTTGCGGGAATTATGCAGAAGAACATTGCAAAAGCAGGAACAGTTAAAGATCTAGAGAACAGTTTTTCAAAATATGAAGATGCTATTGGTCTAGATGCAAAATTATTTGTTAAAAGGTATGCCATGAAATTTTTATCACATTGTTCCTTTATCAAGGAGTGGGATGATGGATGGGTTTTGATCCCTCAGAATTTAAAAGCTCACCAATTAGCAAAAGAAATACTTGAAGAAAATGGATCTTTCATGTTGGAATCTAAGATAAGAAGTCAGGTTGCCAAGAAGTTGGGCCAAAAGGTCAGTGAGACAAGGTTGTATTTAGACATAGATGACGATTTCTCCTTAACTGAAGGCTTGAGGCAAGAAGACCAAATAGGGAGAGGGTCTATTTGGGGCTTATGCGAATGGGTTTTAATTAATAATCTTGCAAAAACACTCATTGAATCCAGAGGGCCAATGAAGGAGAAGAGAATTATTAGTATGCTGCTTGAGGACGATTTGGTTACACAGGAGAAAAAACCAGTTTTTTGTCCACAGATAGACAAAAGGTTTATAGCTGAATCAGGCAATTTATGGGACGTGGGCAGAGCAAAAAAGAAAACCTTACAAGCACCTAAAACCGGTGCATTGGAAATCAAGATACGAGAAGAAATAACAAACAAGGTTGAAAGGTTGCTAGAAAACCAAGCATCAGATAAAAGTTTCTCCAAAGAAGAGATTACAACTGCATTGATTGGTAGTGCAAAAAGCTCAAGAAGCTCTCATTATCAGGATATGTTAGATGAGATTCTTTCTGGTTTCGAAAAATCTAAGAAAATTACTAAGGTGAGGTTTGAATTAAAAAATCCGTATTGGATCAAGTCTGAAAGCTTGCCCAAGATTGATATAGCAAAATTAGACCTACTCTTCCCAGTGGCTTATCCAGAGCATAAGCTTTTGGGTGACGACATATTTAATGAAAATCTTTTTGCAAACCTTTCTGATCCAGCTTTATATTGGCTGGACGGAGATTTCTCCGAAAAAGGTTTTCCAGAGGTAGAACCATTGTTTATTTTGACCTTCAATGATTTTGTAAATGATGAATTAAACTACGTATCACAACCATTGGTCAACGCGATACAGGCTTCGTTGATTGCATCGAATGAATGGGGTGAATTTGTTTTGCAAACACCAGACAAGCAGGAACTTTCCATTTTGATAAATTTTAAGCATCAAATAATTTCAGGCATGGCATCCTGGGTTAACGGTCATGCTCAGCCTGGCGATGTTTACAATTTTGAGTATCTCGGATCATCCACTTTTAGGCTGGTTAAAAATAAAGAAATTAAAAACCCTTCACTAGACGACGATGAGTTAGAGCGATTGCTTTCCCTGCAGGAAAAAAGAAAATTGACATTTAAAAATCTCATAATTGAAGTTTTAAAACACCACCCAGGCGGACTGACCTTTAGCGGCATATTTAATCGCTTAATGTTCATAAGAAGAATTTCAAGAAGATCGCTAATGAGCGAATTGACAAAATTCTTTTGTTTTGATTGCAAGGATGAAAAATGGAAGTATTATGAAAAGCGATCTGAGCTTGGTGAGAAGTTTTCCGCTAGTTCTTTCCCAATTACTGGCATAGACACCAATTGTTGGGTCTTGCACGAAGACATGAAGCCTGAAGCAGGAGATTCATTGAATATGGTTTATGGAAGAGCAGCACATAATGATTTATTCTGTATTGTTGATTCAAACAACCAACTCACTAGTGTTTTCAGATTAGCCGTAAAAGGGAAAAAATGCACAATTCAAGATATTACAAACTGTGAACCAATGCCTCTAAATAATTTTGAAATTCCCAAGGCAGGCTTGAAGCAGGTTGAAAATTCAGTTTTTTGCGACATTAACGAAGAGCTTGAAAGGGTGATTTTGGATTCAGAGGTTTATGCAGGCATCAAACAAGCCTTTGCGACATTTGAACCTAACCCAAGTGTCAACCAGGAAGTCACAAGGAGCCTGGAAGAGCTAGAGGGATTACTAGAGGATTCTGGTTCCGTGAGCCCATTTGGCGGCCTTGCTTGGCAGCTTCAGCAAAAATTTACCTGGCAGGAATTCCAAAAAGTTTTAGATTCAAAGATTTATTCGCAAGAGCATGAGGATCGTTTAGACGCAGGCAAGTTTTCAAGCTGGTTAGCAAAGAGACCCATATCATGGGATGCTGAATCAATTATTTATCCAGCTGGACACGGGGAGCTGTCAACATCGATCCTAGAAGCGTTGGTTTCAGTTATGCAGAATGCTGATTACACAATCGAGGAAGATTCGTTAAACATCAGAACAGGACTTAATAGTGATTTTGTTTTCGAATGGAACAAATTATTATCCGACCAGAGAAGAATTAAGAAAATTGTTGACATGGAAGACAGTTTTGAATTAGTTGAATTTTTATCAGGTTGGTTTAGGCGTATAGCTAAGATTATCGAACCAAGAAAGCTGGAAAGCGTGATTAATAAGTTAAGTTTTCACCTAAAGGGCATTGGGTCCGTTGATATTAGCGATAAAGATTTGCCTGAATTTTTGAAAAAAGCCAAATCCACATCAGGAGGGTTAGGTCTCTCAGAGGAAAAACAAACAAAATCAGCAACACTGTTTGCAGATTTTAGAGGATTTTCAAAAGCCAAAATCAAAAAAACCTTAAGTTTAGCACCAGCGATTTTGGTTGATGGGGGTTTGCTCGTCATCGTTTCCTTTGAAAGTCAAAAGATAAATTTTAAAGATGGGAAGCTGGAGGACCAGGTTTCAATGGGTTCAATAGTTGCTAAATCTTATATCGTTTAATTTAGACCATGGAAATAATGGGCCAGGGTCCACCTTCCTTGCCGGGGCAATCATGTCATGACCGACGATGGATTTGCAATTAGGATGTTGGCTGCGAATCCAGCTTAAAAGTTCATTTAGTGACTTGATTTGTTGACTCGGCCAGTTGGCCCATTCTCTTCCTGCCCGCACACTCCACCCATATCGCCAAAAAGATTTTTTTTTATAAAAACCAGGATTAACCAATTCAATACCTATTGAAAAATCATTAACATTCTTGCGATTTCTAAAACATGAGGGTCCGGCGTGCCAGGCTTTTTTTTCGGTATCAACCAGCTGGATAATACTTCCGCTATGGTTCAGCACAAAATGAGCCGAAAGTTTTCTTGTGTCAAGGGCACGTAATGTTTCAAACACTGAAACCGTTTCCGTATAGTGCAAAACAACAACCTTAGGGTCAATTTTTATATTCGGGTGATGAACTGTTGGTTTTTGTTGAGCATTCTTGTAAATCATCTTGATATCAATTTTATCCAGATTGTCTTGAATAAAATAGAATAAGAAACAATGAGCAACCCCCAAAAAGGCCAACACGAAGAACTAGCAAGAACGCTAGGTCTTTATGACGTTACCATGATTGGTGTTGCTGCCATGATTGGTGCTGGAATTTTTGTTTTAACCGGTAAGGCTGCAGGCATTGCAGGGCCGGCTTTTTTGCTGGCATTTTTTCTAAATGGTATTGTCGCAATGCTTACTGCAGGTGCATATGCGGAATTAGGAGCATCCTTCCCTGAGGCAGGAGGTGCCTTTATGTGGGTCGCCCAGGGTTATCGAAAGGTGGTTTCTTTTATTGCTGGATGGATGGGTTGGTTTAGCCATGTTGTAGCTGTTGCAGTTTACTCACTAGGTTTTGGTGTGTATATTTTGGAGTTACTTAATTTTTTCGGATTAATGAAACACCCAGAGGATTTGGGATCAAGCTACCAGTTTTATGTCAAAATAGGAGCAATAGCAATCTGTATTATCTTGTCATGGGTGAATTTTGTTGGCGTATCTGAAACTGGAAAATTTGGATCAATAATGAGTACAGCGAAAGTTGTCATTTTACTTTTATTTGCAGTTTTTGGATTCATGCGCATCTTTCAAACTGATGGCTTTGTTCACTATGAACCCTTCTTTTTATCGACAGAAGAGCATGCAAGCGCAATATTGGTTTTATTTGCAATGGGCATCACGTATATGGCGTTTGAAGGCTATGAGGTGATTGTTCAGGCAAGCGAGGAGGTCAAAAATCCCGAAAAAAATATACCTAAAGCTATATTTCTTTCCATTTTAATCGTATTGCCAATCTATTTGCTGGTTGGCGGAGCCTCGCTTGGAGCATTAAGTGTTGACGAGATTTCACCTTCTTTAAATGCAGCATTTTATGGTGTAGTTGAATCATCTCAACAACCTGCAACTAATTACAATTTAATGGCATTTTTGGGAGAAAGGGCCGTTGTTGAGTCTGCTAATCAGTTTGTTTTACCTGTCCCCTTTCCCGGCTCTAGCTATACTGTCGGGATGTTTCTTGTTATATTAGCAGGTATAGCCTCAACGACATCAGCACTTAATGGAACATTGTTTTCCTCCAGCAGGGTTGCATTTGCAATGGGAAGAGAGGGGCTTCTGCCTTCTGTTCTTGGAAAAATTCACCACGTCAAACGAACTCCATATATGGGCTTATTTTTTACCGCTTTAATTGTTCTTTTGATTGTGATTGCATTACCATTATCAGCAGTATCGGCAGCAGCAAACGTGATGTTTCTTTTATTGTTCACGTTGGTAAATATGACTTTAATTAAGCTCAGAAAAACCAAACCAAAAGTACCAAGACCATTCAAGATGCCATTAGTCCCCTTGTTGCCATTTTTGGCTATAGTCTTGCAAATAGTTATAGCTATTGGTGTGTTCTTTATTCCAAATTCGCCCTTTGATGGACATGGCGGTCATTCTGCAGGTGCTATTGCTTGGGGTGTAACGCTAGCTTGGATATTATTGGGTTTGTTGCTGTATGTTGGTCCGTTTAGAAAACTTCAACCAATGTCTAGATCCAGGATTGCAAGTCAAGATACCATCCACACACCACAAGGAAACAGCATATTGCTCGCATTACCGAATTCTAAAAACCAAAAACCTTTAACGCATTTAGCTGCAAGCATTGCAAAAGCACAAGACAGCTTAATTCATATTGTTTCTATTGCCACAATACCGGAAACCACACCTTTAACTTTTGCTCCAAAAAAAGATATTCAAAAAAGACATGATTTAATTTCTTCCGCAAAAAAGGAATTAGAGAAAAGTAAAGTGAAAATTAATAGTAGTGTTGTGGTCGGGAGGCATCCTGCTGCAGTGATATGCAATGTCGCAGACCTAAGAGGTTCTGACTTGGTTTTAATGGGTTGGAGAGGTGGCAAAAAGAAAAAAGGGTTATTTCTCGGCGATACTCTCGATAGGGTTTTGGCTGACTCCTCTAAAACTCTTGCAATATTGAAGCAAGGTAAAGAAACTGAATACAAAAATGTTACTGTAGCTGTAGGTTATGGACCAAATACACAAAAATCAATTGAAATCGGGGCAAGAATCGCATTATCCAATCAAGGCTGCCTCACACTGTTGGCTATTGCAAAAAATACTGAAGAGAGGGATCTTGCTCAAAAAAGGTTGCAAGCATCAGCGCTAGAGATTCAGTCAGTGTATAAAGACTTAAAGGTGATTCAGAGCATAATTAAATCACCTTCAATTAAAAAATCGATTATTGAATCATCTAAAGAAAGCGACCTTCTAGTATTAGGAGCAAGCGTGAATGGTGTTTTAGATAAGGCTAGACTTGGAAACATTCAAGAAAGCATTGCAAGGGAGTCTAAAGGCAGTGTTTTAACTATTAGAGCTCCCGAAGGAAGGGTAAAAAGATGGCTACACAGGTTATTGGACGATGAATAAAAAAATATTTTTCTTATTGGTTGGTTTTTTAAGTTTTTTTGGTTGCTACAAACCAACAATACCATGGCAGGTAACAGCCTCGTCCATCGTTGACACAGGCCAACACATCAGGGCAGCTGTTAATTGGAAAGGGGGGCCTGACGGAACGCCAATCAATATTACTGTTATCTATGAGTTGAATGCCGATGAAGGGCAAACAGGTTGGCAGCCTATAGCCAGACATGACAATTGGAAAAATGTACAAAGTATTGATTTTTCAGAAGATGGAAGCTTTGTTGTCTTGGCGGCTGATTCTAAAAATCGAGATATTTGGATTTGGGAAATAGGAAAATTGCCCGTAGAGTTCACATCCAATAAAGATATTGAGGGAGACGTCACCTTGGTTCAGGAGTCGATTATTTTTAGAAAAAAAGAAGGCAAGGCCCATAATTTATTCGTCAAATCATTAAATGGCCTTGACAACAAAAGGTTAACCGATGGCAGCTCCACACGTTGGAACTTGAAAGCTTCAGAACGGGAAGAAGGCGTTCTTCTTTTGCATAATGTTAGATCAGGAATGAATATAGGCCTATCTTCTATAGAGATTAATGGCTCCAGGCCACAACGTGTTTTTGATGAGGATGGACCCGAGGTATCTTTTGACATTTCAGGTGATGATGTTATTTTTTCGAATGGAAATAACTGGTTTTTATGTTCCTCCGAAGCGGGAGTGGATTTTTCAAATTCTGCATGTACCAAAAATGATGCTCCATCTGCTTTTAGTTGGGTTGGGGATGTTTTCATAATTAGTGAAGACGTTTATGGTGGGATAGTGGCAGACGAATCTTCCCCCAACGCTAACATCTTGTTGTATGTTTTCAATAATCAGATTTATGAATTTGCTTATGAGAACAATGTGATTAAACATGTGCAATCAGAGGGCGATAAACTGGGTTTGAGAATCAACAATCCTATGCTAGGTGATTTTTTTGTTATTCTTAAAATGGGTGAATTTGAACTTGAAGAACTTCCGGTTCTTTATGCACCTGAACCTGATAGCTGATTTTCCAATGCTAATGTTTTAAGATGTTGCCTAAGTATCGGCTTTGGATAATTAGATAATATTTTCAAATTCCAACCATCCGTTATTTCCGGCAAATCCATTAGCCATCCATCCAAATCAAGATCAAAAGATTTTTTAATTATTTTAAAATTTTC
>CEQM01117858.1_pt1 | contig 13259 bp, 12 predicted proteins | sample 531111 | NCBI WGS metagenome assembly CEQM01 (sample SAMEA2621278, study PRJEB7988) | marine metagenome | biome: marine biome (ENVO:00000447); feature: deep chlorophyll maximum layer (ENVO:xxxxxxxx); material: "saline water (ENVO:00002010), including plankton (ENVO:xxxxxxxx)" | depth 120 m
GATTGAGAGTGTCCAAAATTCACTATTATAAACATTATTATTTGACAATAAAAAAGGTGGTAGTTTACTAACATATTTTATAAAAAAAAAAAAGTTTAACAAATTTACATAGTTAATAATATTTAAGTATTGATATTTTTTTATTTTTGCTCATAATTCTGAATTTAATTATAAATAACATATCATTATATACTAAATGGATATTAAAATTTCAAAAGGAGCTGATATAAAATTAAAAGGTGTTGCTGATAGGGTTTATGCGAATGTTCCTAATGCAGAATTCTATGCTGTGCAGCCGCCTGATTTCCATCTTTTGATTCCGAAAATGATTGTTTCAATTGGTGATATTGTCAAGGCGGGAGATCTTTTATTTTATGATAAAAACAATGATAAAATTAAATTTTCAGCACCTGTTAGTGGTGTAATTGCAGATATTGAAAGAGGTGCTAAGCGAAAAATCTTAAGGGTCATTATTAAGACTGATTCTGAAATTAAGTATAAGAAATTTCCAAAATTGGATTTAGCATCTTTAAATAGGAATGAAATTATAGATAATCTTTTGAATGCTGGACTGTGGCCATTTGTCAGGCAACGCCCCTTTGGGACAATTGCTAATCCAAGTGATAAGCCTAAGTCAATTTTCATCTCTGCTTTTGATTCTTCTCCTTTAGCACCAGATAATGATTTCATCTTTCATGGAGATAAAGGATTATTTCAACTTGGTTTGGATATCATAACTCAGCTTTGTGATGGTACGACACATCTTAATTTAGATGGTAATTCAAATGCTGCATCTGCTTTTAGTGGTGCACAGGGTGTGCAAATTAATAATATATATGGACCTCATCCTGCAGGCAATGTTGGTGTTCAGATTCATCATATAAATCCTATTAATAAAGGAGATGTAGTTTGGTATATTTCTCCTCAAGATGTTGTTACAATTGCACGTTATTTTAAAGATGCAAAATATGATGCTTCAAAAATAATTGCTTTAACAGGAGCAAAGGTTAAAAAACCGAGGTATTATAGAGTAATTCAAGGTGCATCATTGCAAAATATACTTTCTGATAATCTCTTTGAGGGAGAAAAAAGAGTTATTAGTGGAAATGTGTTATCTGGTTCGAGAGTAGGAGAAAACGGATATATAGGTTTTTATGATTTTCAGGTTTCAGTTATTACTGAGGGAAATTACAGTGAATTTTTTGGATGGTTATTGCCGGGATTTCATAAATATAGTTTATCTAGAACATTTTTTTCATGGTTAAATAGTCAAAAAGAATATGATTTAGATACAAATACACATGGTGAAGAAAGAGCATATGTTGTTACAGGACAGTATGAGTCATATATGCCAATTGATGTTTTTCCAGTTCATTTAATTAAAGCTATTCTCATTGAAGATATTGAATTAATGGAAAATTTAGGAATATATGAAGTAGACCCTGAAGATTTTGCTTTATGTGAATATGCTTGTACATCTAAAGTGCCTGTACAGTCAATTATTAGAAGGGGACTTGATTTAATAAAAAAAGAATGTAGCTAATGAAGTTAATGCACAATATTTTAAATAAAATTAAACCACATTTTGAAGAGGGTGGTAAATTACATACTCTATATCCTGCATATGATGCTTTTGAAACTTTTTTATTTGTGCCTAATCATACTTCGCAGTCAGGTACTCATATAAAGGATTCGGTTGATCTTAAAAGAACAATGGTACTTGTTATAATTGCATTACTTCCGTGTTTATTTTTTGGAATGTGGAATACTGGTTATCAGTATCATTCTCAATTAATCCCTGGAATGGATGGTTATCAATCGGTATACACTGCTTTAGATAATTTTTTATTTGGTTTTTGGAAAGTTTTGCCCTTAATTATTGTTTCGTATGTTGTTGGTTTAAGCGTTGAATTTGCATTTGCTGTCAATAGAAAACATCAAGTCAATGAAGGCTATTTAGTGACAGGTATGCTAATACCTCTTACTATGCCAATTGATGTCCCACTATGGATGCTTGCTCTATCAGTAATTTTCGCTGTAGTCATTGGTAAAGAAGTTTTTGGTGGAACAGGTATGAATATTCTGAATCCAGCATTGACTGCCAGAGCATTTATATTTTTTGCGTATCCAACTAAAATGTCAGGAGATAAAGTATGGGTGCATAGTGCTGATAAATTAGATGGTATTTCTGGAGAAACTGCTTTAGGTCAATTAGCTACTTTAACTGATGTTTCGTCTTCAAATGCTGATGTTTTAAATAGTATTGGATTATTTTCTTCTGATGGAATATATAGTTTATATAATTCATTTATTGGAATTATTCCAGGTTCTGTTGGTGAAACCTCGGTAATTGCTATAATTATAGGTGCATTAATACTTTTATTTACTGGTGTAGGATCTTTTAGGATAATGGCTTCTATGTTTTTAGGTGGTTTATTCATGGCATATATTTTTAATCAAGTTGCACCTGAAACAAATTTATTTATGTCCTTGCCGGCGATACACCAATTATTTATAGGGAGTTTTTTGTTTGGGATGGTTTTTATGGCCACAGACCCTGTTTCTGCAGCTCAAACCAATAAAGGAAAAATCATATACGGATTTTTATGTGGAGTATTATCTATATTAATTCGTGTTTTTAATCCTGCATACCCAGAAGGTGTTATGGTTGCTATTCTTTTTATGAATGTGATGGCTCCTTTAATAGATCATTATGTTGTGCAAGCTAATATTAATAAAAGATTAAAAAGGTTAAAAGTTAATGAATAAAGAAAGTAATTTATATACATTTTTATTTGCAATTATTATGGTATTAGTTGTTGGTACTGTATTAGCTGTTACTTCAGAAGTTTTACAACCAAGAAAAAAACAAAATGCAGCTGATAAGAAAATGATTGATATTTTAAGTGCTATTGGTGTTGATGCTACAAGAAATAATGCAAAAGAAAAATATACTGAATATATTTATGATGCATCAATAATTGATTATAAAGGAAATTTAATAGAGGGCTCAGCATTTGATATTGATGTTTTATTTCAATACAGAGATAAAACATTACTACCAGAAGATAAAAAGTATCCTATGTTTAAAGCTAGAAAAAATAATAGTGAATATACAATTATTCCTATGGTAGGGTCTGGTCTATGGGGTCCAGTATGGGGTTTTTTGGCTTTAGAAAAAGATTACAACACTGTTTACGGAGCAGTGTTTGATCATGAAAAAGAAACACCTGGTTTAGGTGCTGAAATAAATACAGATTTTTTTGAAGTCCCTTTCAAAGGAAAAAAAATTAGAAATAGTTTGGGTCAATTTGTTTCAATTGAAGTTAAAAAAGGTGGAGCAGATAAGGGTAGTAAACACCAGGTTGATGGTATCACAGGTGGAACTATTACAAGCGACGGTGTAGCAGCAATGCTTGAAAACACTTTGGAAATTTATAATAATTATTTTTCAAGAATTAATTTTTCTTTGAACGATACAATTATTCAATCATTAAATAATAATATAGAATGAAGTCTTTTTTTACTAAACAACACCAAAAATTGATTGCAGACCCAATGGGTGATCAAAATCCAATTACTATTCAAGTTCTTGGAATATGTTCAGCTCTAGCTATTACAACTCAGTTAGAAAATGCATTAGTTATGACACTTGCTGTTATATTTGTAATGACTTCTGCAAGTTCAATTATTTCATTACTTAGAAATCATATTCCTAATAGAATTAGAATTATTGTACAATTATTAGTAGTTGCCTCTTTAGTTGCTTTAGTTGATCAGATATTAAAAGCTTTTTTGCCGGATGCATCTGAGCAGCTTTCAGTTTTTATTGGTCTTATTATTACTAATTGTATTATTATGGGTAGACTTGAAGCATTTGCTATGGGTAATAAGCTTTGGGAATCGTTTTTAGATGCTCTAGGTAATGCCTTTGGATATGGTTGGATTCTTGTTGCAGTTGCATTTGTAAGAGAATTATTCGGTTCAGGAAAATTAATGGGTTATGAAATACCTGGATTTACATATCTCTATGATTTAGGATATATGAACAATAACCTTATGATTCTTCCTCCAATGGCATTAGTCGTTGTTGGTTTAATTATATGGATGCAAAGATCAAAGAATAATGATTTAATAGAAGAAAATTAATATGGATTTAGTAAATATTTTTATTAAAGGTGTTTTTATTGATAATATGATTTTTGCCTATTTTTTAGGTATGTGCTCATATTTAGCAGTATCTAAAACTGTGACCACTGCTAATGGCCTAGGACTAGCGGTAATTTTTGTATTAGGAATTACAGTGCCAGTGAATTATATTTTAGAAAATAAAGTATTAAAAGCCGGTGCATTACAGTGGTTAGGTGATAACTTTATTGATGTTGATTTAAATGTTTTAAGTTTAATTATGTTTATAGCAGTTGTTTCAGCAATGGTTCAGCTTGTAGAAATGATTATTGAAAAATTTTCTCCTGCTTTATACAGTTCTTTAGGTATATTTTTACCACTAATTGCAGTTAATTGTGCTATTTTAGGTGGTGCATTATTTATGCAAGAAAGGCAGTATTCTACAATTATAGAAGCAACTTCGTTTGCTTTAGGTTCTGGTGTAGGGTGGTATTTAGCTATTGTAGCAATTGCTGCAATAAGAGAGAAAATAAGATATTCTAATGTACCAGCTCCTTTAAGAGGATTAGGGATTACATATATTATTACTGGTTTAATGGGTATAGCATTTATGTGCTTTATGGGAATAAAAATTTAATTATGATATATACTATTATTGCTGCAGTCGTATTTTTTTTAATTGTAATTCTTACTTTGGTGAGTGTGTTACTTTTTGCGAAAGCAAAATTATTACCTTCAGGACAAGTAACTCTTACAATTAATGGAAAAGAAAACATAACAATTAATCCAGGAGGAACTATTTTAGGTACTTTAGGTGATAATAAAATTTTTTTACCTTCTGCCTGTGGCGGTGGTGGTACTTGTGCTATGTGTAAATGTCAAGTCAATTCCGGCGGAGGTGAGATATTACCAACTGAAAAACCTTATTTTACTAGAAAAGAAATTCAAGAAAATTGGAGATTAGGATGTCAGGTAAAAATAAAAAATGATATGGATATTAATATACCAGATGAAATTTTTGGTATTAAGAAATGGGAGTGTGAAGTGGTTTCCAACTATAGTGTTGCATCTTTTATTAAAGAATTTGTTGTGAAATTACCTGAGGGTGAAAATTTAGATTTTAAGGCAGGAGGCTATATTCAAATAGATGTGCCAGAAACAGAAGTTACATACAAGGATATGGATATATCTCCAAACCCAAATGACCCATCTGGTAAGGATAAATTTAAAGGTGAGTGGGATAAATTTGGCCTATGGGATTTAAAAATGATTAATGAAGATTCTATTTTTAGAGCTTATTCAATGGCTAATCATCCGGCTGAAGGCAATATTGTGATGTTAAATATTAGAATAGCTACACCCCCTTGGGATAGAGCTAAAAATACTTGGATGGATGTTAATCCTGGTGTATGTTCATCATATGTGTATTCATTAAAACCAGGAGACAAAGTAACTGTCTCAGGTCCATATGGAGAGTTTTTTATAAAAGATACTGACAGTGAGATGTTGTACATAGGAGGTGGGGCAGGTATGGCGCCAATGCGTTCACATCTTTTTCATCTTTTTCATACTTTAAAAACTAAAAGAAAAGTGACTTTTTTTTATGGAGGTAGATCAAAAAGAGAATTATTTTATTTAGATGACTTTAGGTCTATAGAAAAAGAGTTTCCAAATTTCAAGTTTCATGTTGCATTGTCAGAGCCTTTACCGGAAGATAATTGGAAAGAGAAAAAAAGTATTAATGATGAAGGAGATGGTTTTGTCGGATTTATTCACGACACTGTCATTGAACATCATTTTAAACATCACGAGGCTCCAGAGGATATGGAAGTATATTTTTGTGGTCCCCCACTTATGAATCAAGCAGTGCTTAAAATGTGTGATGATTGGGGGATTCCTGATGAAAATGTAGATTTTGATGATTTTGGTGAATAGATTTTTTATATATTTTATTTTTTATTGTTTAATTATTGGATGTTCAAAAAATCAAAACACTTACATTATAAAAGGCTTTACTCAAGGTACAACATATAATATAAAATATCACCATAATAAACCTATTAAAGATTTTGTTGTAGATAGTTTACTGAAAGTAATTGATGTGTCTATGTCTACATATAATAAAAATTCATCTATAAGTTTAATTAACCAAGGTTATAATATTACTTTGGATCCACTGATTGAACAAGTTATAGAACGATCAATTCAAATATGTCATCAAACTAGTGGGATGTTTGATATTACTGTAGCTCCTTTGGTTAATTACTGGGGTTTTGGACCCGATAAAACAAAAAAAAAAAAATCATATGATTTTATTCAGTCTGATTATGTTATAGGATGTGATAAAATAGCTATAAAAAATAAAAAACTTATTAAATCTGATTCTGTGTTAATTGATTTAAATGGAATAGCTCAAGGATTCACATCTGATTACATTGCTAAATATTTTTTCTTAGAAGAAGGTGTAAAAGATTTTATGATTGAAATAGGAGGAGAAATTCATTGTAGAGGAAATAATTTAGGAAATGGTTGGAAAATTGGAATTGACTCGCCCAATAATAAAAAAAGTGAATTTGCTTTTGTGTTAAATCTTAATAATATTTCATTAGCAACTTCTGGTTCATATCGTAATTATTATTATAATGATTCAGTGAAAATAAATCATACTATAAGTCCAAAAACACTAGAGCCTACAAGCAATAAGTTATTAAGTACTACCATTTTACATAGTAATTGCATGAGTGCAGATGCATATGCAACTGCATGTATGGCATTAGGTTTAGAACAATCTAAAGTTTTTTTACAAGAGAATAATATTGTTGGATGTTTAATATATATTGAAAATCAGGATACTTTATCTTATTTTTCACCGGGTTTTTCATCCTTTTTGCATTGATTTCCAGGTTCTGCACCACAATAACTACATTTTTCTCCGTTTTTATTTAACATTGGATTGTTACTTGCACAGGTGCCAGAGAATTCACCATCTTTTTTCATTATTATTTTTATTGCAATTCCAGCAATACTTAAACCAATTAATAATATTGAAATAATAATTGTACTCATAAAATCGAAACTTCTTCTTCTAAGTTAATATTGAATTTTTTATAAACACTATTCTTAATCTTATTTGAAAGATTATTAATTTCTTTTCCAGTAGCATCATTATAATTTACTAGTATTAGTGCATGTTTTTTATATACTCCGCATCTTTTCTCTTTATGTCCTTTCCAGTTAAGTTTTTCGATTAACCATGCTGCTGGAATTTTAATATTTTTTGTTGTATAAAAAGGTATATCAGGATATATTTTTTGTAAATGCTTTAATGTATTCAAATTAATTATAGGATTTTTAAAAAAACTTCCTGCATTTCCTAATTTAGTGGGATTAGGTAATTTATTTTTTCTAAGATTGATAATAATATTTCTTATATCCTGGCTGTTTGCATTTTTATTTTTCACTTGTTCTTTTATTCCATTATACTCAATATTAATTTGTCTTTTTTTCATTAATTCTAGTTGAACTTTTGTAATTATAAATTGGTTGTGAAGCTTATTTTTAAATATTGAATCTCTGTATCCAAAGTGACAATCAGATTTTTTAAATACTATTTTTTCATTTGTTTCTAAATGAATGGCTTCAAGTTTTTTAAATGAATCTTTTAGTTCACAACCATATGCACCTATATTTTGAATTGGTGCGGCTCCCATGGACCCTGGAATTAAAGATAGATTTTCTATTCCGTATAGATTATTTGTAGTACTCCAATTTACTATATCATCCCATACTTCACCACCACCTATTTCTACATTGATTTTGTTATCATTTTCCTTAATGACTTTTATGCCTTTAATTTGATTGTGAATTACTAAATTATTAATATTTTGAGTAAGTAAAATATTGCTACCTCCGCCTAAAATAAATTTTTTTTCATTTTTTGTTTTTGCATTATTTAAAACTTTATTTAAATCTTCTTCTGTATGTATAGTTGTAAATAGTTTTGCATTTACATCTATTTTAAATGTATTATAATTAAGTAATGAATGAGAATTTATTATATTCATAGTGCTAATATAATTTCTTTTAGTTTATTAGCCTGATATTAATTTAATCAAAAAAAATTGAAGAAAGTTATTATTTCAGTGACTAATGATTTAACAACAGACCAGCGTGTACATAAAGTTGCTAATTCTCTTGTCTCTGCTGGTTTCTCTGTGATTTTAGTAGGTGCGGTTACTGTATTAAGTAGTCAATTAGATCAAAGGAAATATCAGTTTCATAGATTCGATATGTTTTTTAAGAAGAATTTTTTATTTTACTTGGAGTATAATGTTAGATTATTTTTCTTTTTACTTCAAAAAAAATCTGATATTTTATTATCTAATGATTTAGATACACTGTGTGCTAATTATTTTATTTCAAGATTAAAGAAGTTAAAGTTAGTATATGATAGTCATGAGTTATTTACAGAATTGCCTGAATTATTAGGAAGGAATTTTGTTAAAAATATATGGTTATGTATGGAACATTTTTTTTTAAATAGAATTGAATTTAGTTACACTGTGAGTAAAAGTATTGCTGATTACTACAAGGCAAAATATGGTATTAATATGTTGGTTATATCTAATTTCCCGAATTTAATTAATACTAAAAACATTATTTCTAAATCTAGTGACAAAAAAAAAATAATATATCAAGGTGCAGTTAATAAAGATAGGGGCATTGAATTAATGATTAATTCAATGCAGTATGTAGATGCAACACTTTATATAGTTGGTGGAGGTGATATGTTTCAAGACATGAATGATTATGTTAATAAATTAAAATTAAATAATAAGGTTGTTTTTTTGGGAAAAATACCTTTTAATGATTTATTTAAGATTACAATGCAGGCTGATTTAGGTCTTTCTTTTGAATGTGACACTTGTTTGGCTTATAGATATTCTTTGCCAAATAAGATTTTTGATTATATCAATGCAGAAATTCCGATTTTAGTGAGTGATTTACCAGAGTTTAGAAATATTATTCAATCTAATGCTGTAGGTATGTTATTGAAATCAAGAAATGTTGAGGATGTTTCAAGTCAGATAAATTATATGTTATCACAACCTAAATTAAATTGGCATGATGCGTTGGTGAATGCTAAAAAACAGTACTGTTGGGAAAATCAGGAAAAAAAACTTCTAACTTTCTTTACTTAAATTCCTCTTTTTTTCTAATAAAAAGAATCCTAATTTATAGAATTGAAATAAAAATAAAGATGGAGATTTTGAAATAAGATTTCTTGTTATTTTTTTCTTAAAAATTAAGAAAAAATAGGTAACAATATTTGTCATAAATAAACTAGATATAAGTTTAGATATTCTAATGATTTTTATTTTATTATCTAGTTGATAGATTGACTTTTGATTTAGAATTAAATTTTGCAATGCACTTTCTGTATCTTTAATAAATTTAGATGAATTTTTTAAGCCAGTATGAAATGCAGGGTTTTTAATATATATAGCTTTGATTTGGTTGTTGATGATAAAAAAAACATCTTCATATCCGTAAGATTTGATTGATTCATCAAACTTAATATTGTAATTCTTAAAAAGAATTTTTTGTATTAAAAAATGGTGTGAAGAAAAATTAATATGTTTTAATTTAGATTCTATTTCTTTGCCATATTTCCAATGAAGAGTTTGTTTATCATCAGGTGCTCTATTGGGGTAAATAGTTGATCCATAATATAAGTGTTTATTTACTGTTTTGTTATTGTTTTTTTTGTGATTGATAGCACATGATATATATTTATTTATAAAAGATTTACTTGTAATTTTTGAGTCACAATCAATAAATAAAAGCCAAATATATTTTGCCTCTCTTGCCATTAAATTTCTAATTCTAGATCTACCTATGTTATTTTTTAATATGCGATATTTTGTATTTGAAAATGTTGTAATTTTTTTATTATTGAAAGTAAATGTAGACCCATCTTCAGCGCATATAATTTCAAATTGTTTTAATCTCGGATTATTTGCACATAAACTATGAAGAGAATCAACTAATTGGTAGACATCCCAGTTATAGCAAGGAATTAAAATAGAGAGTGTTATGCTAGTGTTCACAAACATAGTTTTTGTCACATACTATTGTTCTTTTAGGAAATTTATCCATTAAATATTTATCATGTGAGGCCATTAGTACTGTTTTTTTAACTGAAATATCTTGAAGTAATTTAATTATTTCTTCAGAGGTTTCCGGGTCTAAGTTGCCTGTTGGCTCGTCAGCAAGTATTAAATCAGGATTATTAATAAATGCTCTTGCAATCGAAATTCTTTGTTGTTCTCCTCCAGACAATTGATGTGGCATTTTATGTGATTTAGTTGTCATTTTAACTAGGTCTAAAACTTCATAGAGTCTTTTGTTGATTTTTTTTGCATCTTTCCAATCAGTTGCATGCATAACAAATAATAAATTATCAGCAATATTCCTGTCTTCCAATAATTGAAAATCTTGAAAGACGACTCCTATTTTTCTTCTTAGATATGGTATGTCTTTTTCTGTTAACTGAAGAAGATCATAGCCTACTATATTAGCAACTCCATCAACTAGTTGTAGATCTCCGTATAATGTTTTAAGTAGACTGCTTTTACCACTACCGGTTTTACCAATTAAATATACAAATTCACCCGAGTTAATTTTAAAAGACACATCTTTAAGAATTAAATGGTTTCGTTGATAGATTTGAGCATTTTCTAAACTAATAATAGATGTAGGTTTGTCCAATATTTTTAATTTAATGTAGGTTGATATGTTAAGGCAAATTTAAATAAATGAAATTGTATATGTTAATTAATTTGTTAAAATTAATAATATATATCTATGTTTTCGTTTAAATAATAAATTATGTTTGATAATAAATTATGTTGAATAAGTTTCTTTTCTTTTTATTTATATCATCTTGCTTAATTGCTCAAGATTATAGGTCTGGTATGACTTGTTTTTTAGAAAAAGATTATATGTGTTCTCGAACTCAATTTAGTGAATTTATTGAACAGAGTACTAATGAAACTACCATAAAATTAGAGTATGCCAATTATTATTTATTTATTTCAGCATTGAAATTATATAATCATGATACTGAGTATTTATTCAATAAATTTCTAACTGAGTTCCCTTTGAGTAATAAAATAAATGATGCAATTTTTTATATGAGTGAGTATTTTTTTGAGAAAAAAAAATATAAAGAAGTTGTTGATTTATTAAGTGATTTAAATGTATATAAATTATTGGGTTCTCAAAAAGATGCTGCTTTTTTTTATCTAGGTTACAGCTCATATGTTCTAGGCAACTATGAGTTAGCAAAAAATAGTTTTTATGAATCTATAGTTGATTTTGAGTCCCCATATAGAGAAGATGCTATTTTTTATAATTCAAATATATTATTAATTAGTAATGAATTACAGAATGCACTAGATGGTTTCTTGTTAATTAAAAATTCTAATAAATATAAAAGTGATGTTCCTTACTTTATTTCTAGTATTTTATTTGATTTAGGTGAATATAAACAAATAGTTGATTATTTAGATTCAGTATTAGTTTCGGATTCAAGTGTTTTAAATAACTATAATAATTTAATATTAATCCAGGCGAAGTCTCTATATCACTTACAGCAGTATGATGAATCAATAGTTTTTTTTGAAGAATATAAAGAAATTACAGGTTTTTTAAGCCGGGAACAATTATATCAGATGGGTTTTGCATATTATCAAAAAGGTCTTTATGGATTTGCAATAAATCATTTAAATAAAATTATTGTTGAAGATAATGATATTACTTCTCAATATGCATACTATTATTTAGGTGATAGCTATAGGAAAACTGAAAAAAGGATTGAAGCAATAAATGCATTTCGATCAGCATCTTTAATTGATATGGATACTTTGATTCAGCATAATGCATTTTATCATTTTGCAATCTTATGTTATGAACAGCAAAATCCATTATATAATTCAATACATTATTTGTCTAAATTTATCGAAAAGTATCCTAATTCGGAGCATGTTAGTGAAATATACAATTGTTTAGCTAATACATATTTAAATACAAATAATTATGATGAAGCAATAGAAGCTTTGGAAAAAAGTAACTTTTCTAATTTAAATTTGAAGAATCAGTATCAAAAAATATGTTTTCATAGAGCAGTACAACTTTTTAATGATGGTTTTTACGACCAAGCAATTATATATTTCAAGAAATCATCATCAGTAAAATTAATTAACGATTTATTGACTCAAACATATTATTGGATAGCTGAATCTTATTATAATTTAAATATGTTTCAAAACGCAATAGATTCATATAATAAGTTACATAATAAAAGTCATTTTTTATATAAAAAAAGTTTATATGCAAAAGCATATTCCTACTTGAAGAAGTCAGATTACAAGAATTCTATAAATACATTTAAAATAGCACTATTGCATAATAGTGATTCAAATATATTGTATGACATCTATATGAGATTGGGAGATAGTTATTTTTCTATAATGGAATATAGTTCATCTATCGATTATTATGATAAAGCTCTTGCACTCTCAGGTTTTGAAGATGATTATTCATGTTATAAGAAAAGCACTGCTTATGCTTTACTTGGTGATTATAGTCGTTCAATTCAATCATTCAAGTATTTAATTAGCAATTTTATTAACTCTAATTATTTAGATGATGCTATTTTTGATTTAGGAAATGTTTATATTTTATCAAGAAATTTTGATTTATCTACGAAGTCTTTTATTGAATTGATTGAAAATTTTCCTCAAAGTTTATTTTATCCGAAATCTAAATTGAAATTAGGATTAGTTTATTATATGCAAGAGAAAGATGAAGATGCAATTAAAATATTAGAAAATTTACTTTTTGAATTTCCAAATAGTAATATTGCTAATGAAGCATTAGTTATTATAAAAAATATTTATAGCGAAAAAGGTGAGGCTAACAAATTTATTGATTTAATTCAATCTGTAGCTCACGATTATTCGAAATCAGAATTAGATTCGTCTATGTATTATTCATCTGAATTGCAATTTATGAAAGAGGATTTTCAGAGCGCAATTAATTCATTTCAATCATATTTAGAGTATTAT
>CEQM01056994.1_pt1 | contig 13037 bp, 11 predicted proteins | sample 531111 | NCBI WGS metagenome assembly CEQM01 (sample SAMEA2621278, study PRJEB7988) | marine metagenome | biome: marine biome (ENVO:00000447); feature: deep chlorophyll maximum layer (ENVO:xxxxxxxx); material: "saline water (ENVO:00002010), including plankton (ENVO:xxxxxxxx)" | depth 120 m
TGGAAAAAAATTGATATCAATAAATGGATTAATTTATATGCCTAAAATACTAACTTTTAAAATTATATTATGAGAAATTATTACTTAATTATAGCTGTGTTTTTATTTTTAAACAATTGTGTATTTAGCCAATCTAATAAATATACTGACGATTCAAAGAATTATTCAAAAAATAAAATTGTTCAAAAAATAAATACACCTACAAAATCTTGGATGAATGGATACTGGATGATTAATAACTATGGTGAGAGAGTTTGGAAAAAAGGTTATTGGCACATTGAGCAGAAAACATTCCAAGAAAAATCTAAACTTCTTATGAAGAAGTTAAATGAGAAAAATAAAGTTTAATTTTTTTATGTTAATTAACTTTCATTAAGTTATTAAAAAAGCAAGTTAATATATACTTGCTTTTTTAATAATTTACTAACTTTATTTTATGATAAAGCATGAAATTATTGAACCTTTTTCTTCTGAATGGTGGCTTTACAATATAGTAACAATTCTAGTTATTCTTGGTATTATTTATGCTGGTAAGCTATTTTCTGACAAAAAGAAAAAACATCTCTCAATAATACTCGCAGGTATCTTTATTTTTGAATTTATATTTATAGAATTTTACAATACATACAACGATATATGGACTATTCAAGATTCCTTACCTCTACATTTATGTTCTTTAATGTGGTTTGTGAGTATTTATTTTTTTATAACTAAAAGTCAATCTGCATTTGAAATGATGTTATTTATTGGAATGCCAGGCGGAGTTCACTCTCTTTTAACTCCTGAGCTAACACACGGAAATGCTTTATTACAAAAAATTGATTTTTTCATCGGGCATGGAGGATTAGTTTTAGTTCCATTTTATGCTATAATTGTGTTAAAAATGTGGCCTAGACAACATTCTTGGTGGAAATCATTCCTGAAACTACAAGTTTTAGTGCTAATTGCAGCTATTTTTAATTATTTGTTTAAATCAAACTATATGTACCTAGCCCATCCTCCTATTGCTAGTAATCCATTAATTCCGCCAGATGAAGTAATAATGGGACAATGGCCATACTATATTTTGATTTTTGAATCATTAGTGCTAATTCATGCCGCACTAATTTACATCCCATTTTTCTATAAGTCAAGAAGGGAAAATTAAATTATTATCTTCATCAAGAATTATTTTAATAGACCGATAATTTGTTTTATTTATTGAATTATATTCTCGATGAGCACCATCACAAAAAGGAAGTTTAGTGCTTTGATTACATGTACATAGTGAATACTTCTTGTTCTTTTCCAAAATAATTTTTTTCATAACACTAATAATCTAAATTAGGGAGTTCTAACTGAGATTCCTTTAAAATTAAATTACTTTTTTTCATTTTCCCATCAGTAGTGAGAACAACTAGATTAGATTCTTCTAATACTGATGAATAGATATTTTTAATGTTATAGCAATTTTCAAATCCTTTTCCATAACCAATTTCAAAACAAAGTTTTTGGACAAAATAATCATCTTCGTAATACATATAAATCATTGCATCAAGTGAATTACCTAATTTAAAGCAACGTCTTGTTTCGATATAAAAATTATAATCATCTATTTTAAATAGATCATAATCTATGTGACTTACACTGACCATATGTTCTGCAATAGATTCTCTTATTTGATTTTGGATTTTTGGCTTAACATAATCAATAATCAGCTGATAATACACTGGAGAAACACCATAATCCTGTAGTACTATTAAAACATACCGATCAAATAAAATATTATTTATTTGAACTTTATTTAAATCATCAATAATTTCTTCATTAGCATCTTGATTAGCTTGGTCAGTAGCGAGTTTAATATCTTCTTGAATTTGAGCCAAATTCCAATTTGATTTTAATTCATCATTAAAGTTTACCTTTTTAGCTAATCTTTTATATATCCATCTAGTTTCTCCTGAGGGGAGCAATACACTGTACCAATTATTATTCTCACCGTTCATTATATAAATTTCCTCAGCAAATGCATGTCCTACTATTGGTGAAGAGGTTGAGGGAAGCATTCTTATGTTTATATCAGGTTTAATTATTTGAATATATTCTTGCGAATATAAACTACATGATATAATTAATATTATTTGTAAAATGTAATTTTTCATAATAAACCAAATATAATAAAATTGAATTAACAATATTTCTAATCTTATTCATTGGGTATGCTACTATTCTAAAATTTAGGTTTTGGAATGATTGTTCTAATATTTAGAGAAAATAATTGTAAATTTGCTTTCCCGTAAAATAATTATGCACAGCAAAAATTTTGCTTGTATAACTTTTTATTTATATATTTATACAAAAATCTATTACTATGAAAATAAATTTACACTTCCTTAGCTTTATAATAGCACTTCTGGTTATAAGTTCAAATCAGCTAATTGCCCAATGTACAATTAATGATGCTACTGACTGCGAATGCTTAGATCCTACACAAACTGACTGCGATTTACTTCCTGATATTCAACTTTCATGGTTCGGAATAATTGATGTTAGTGATGGGCCTACTGAGTACTCTCAAGATTATAACGGTGCTGATGCTGGAAGACTTCGAATAAGTGCCTCTACTCCTAATGATGGAGCGGGTCCACTAACAGTGAGGGGTGTTGATGAAAATGGATGGGCATATTTTGTATGTGGGAACGATACTATTATTGACACCGATCCATCATCTAATTTATCTTCATTTTATTGTGATAATGGGGAAGAAGCTAGACAAATAACATGGCAGAGGATTTACCATAGAAACTCTGACGGAACTATGTCATATTATGATAGAATGGCCGGCAGCATGACTTATCACCCAACTCACGGACATAACCATAGTGATGATTGGGGGGTTTTTACATTAAGAAAACTAGACCCTAACGAACCTAATCCACTGAATTGGCCTATTGTAAGTGATGGTGCAAAAATGGGATTTTGTTTAATGGATTATGGAACATGTGGAACTGGAACAAATTCGACATATTATGGTCATTGCAGAGATGAAAATAGATACAGTCCTGACTACTTAGCATTATTCCCTGAATATGATGACGGCACAAATGGAGGAACTATAAAAGTAAATAGTGATTATCCAAATTTTGGTCTCGGAGGAGGACAATATGGATGTAGTCCTATTGAACAGGGAATATCAGCAGGCTGGCTAGATTTATATGGTGAATGGCTAGATGATCAATGGATTAACTTGGAGCCCGGGCTTTGTAATGGACTATATTGGATTATTGGTGAAGTTGATAGAAATAATGATTACTTAGAGTCTAATGAAGACAACAACTGGACAGCTGTACAAGTTGAATTAACACAACAATTAGATGGTGACGGATATAATATTGAAATTGTGACAGATCAAGACGGTAATCCTAATATCTGTGATGGTGAAGTTATTACTCTGAGTCCATCTTCCTTAACAGCTGACTCATATCTTTGGTCCACTGGTGAAACAACACCATCCATCGAAGTAGGTGAAAGTGGCCAATATAGCTTAAGTACAACTAGTGCATGCGGTGAGGGGGAATCTCAAATAGTAACAGTAACAGTAAATGATCCGATTGAAACACCAACTACAAATGATGTTACAATTGAAATGGGAGGTAGTGCAATTTTAAATGCATCCGGGACTGGTAACATAATTTGGCAAAATGCTAGCGGGGAAGTTCTTGCAGAGGGTAATGAATATATTTCAGAGCCATTATATGAAAACACGACCTACTATGTTGTAAATGAAGATATATTAGTTGAAGCACCTGCTGAACTCTCCACCGGTGCTCCAAATCATGAAGGTGATAGTGAGTACAGTGGTGGTATTTACAATGGAGGATTATTATTTAATGCAAATTCTACTTTTACACTAAATAGTGTAAAAGTATATACAGAATATGCTGGTCAAAGAACATTAGAGCTTCATAATGAAAATGGAGATGTTGTAAACAGTCAAATAGTTTACATTCCAGATACTGGCGATAATGGTCAAGAAATAGAACTAAACTGGGAAATAATTGCTGGAAATAGTTACATCATAACTACTAACTTTGATATGAATAATGAAAACTTTGGAAATAACAATCCAATGTTAAGAAGAACAACTGACGACCTACCTGATTTCCCATATACAATTGAAAATATTGTAGAAATTACAGAGGGGATGTATGATGATGGTGACGGTCCAGGATTTTCAACTTCGTATTATTATTATTTTTATGACTGGAAAATAGATAATGAGTGGAATTTAGGTGGAACTTCTTGTTTGAGTGAACCTGTAGAAGTGAATGTTTTAATAGACAACAGTACTGAAATTACTGAAAATAATTCAACACTTTTATCAATTTATCCAAATCCTGCATATGATAATTTAAATGTTATTTTTCATACAAATTTAAATATGTTAGAAGGCGGAATATATGACCACCTTGGGCAAAAGGTAAGCAATGTAAATGTTAATAACATACAAGAAAGCGAAAAATTAACAATTAATATTTCCAATTTGTCATCAGGCTTATACTTTATATCTTTTAGTAATGCAACAAATAATATTAATAAACCATTTACTATAGGTAAATAGTATGTATTATTTGAAACAGCTTAGTTGCTTGATATTTTTCTTAAGCAATGTAATGATTGCACAAGAGCTAAATGAAATAATAACATATAATACTGATAACTCGGGACTTGCTTTTAATCAAATCAACTGTATTGAATTTGATGATGCAAACAGATTATGGGTTGGTACTGAAAATGGTTTAAGTGTATTCGAACCGAATAACAACACCTGGTTAAATCTTAATACAATCAATACACCTTGGATTAATTTTCCAACAAATCAAATAAAATCTATTGAATGGGCCGACGATTTATCAAGTATGTTAATTGGTACTTCAGATGGAATAGTAAAATATATAGATAATGATGGCGAATTAACTGAGAATAACAGTGAAAATATATGGATTCCGTCATTTGGCAATTCATGTTCGGCAAATAATTCAATTATAAATTGTTTACTTTATTATGAAGGTGTATGGTCTGGCTCTGCAGATGGTTTATGCATCCAATATTTAGGGCCGGAAGGAAATTGGCTTAATCTCAATGATTCAGAAAATTTATATTCAAATAACTTTACTAGTATAAAAAAGAACCCCAATAATGATATAATAGGTATTGGTACAGTTAATGGAGGACTAATCATGTATGATGGTGAGTTTAATGTATATTATTCTGAAAATTCTGATATATTAGATAACTCTGTTTTAGATTTAGTATTTGATGATAATAATAATACTCTCATCACTACTCCTCAAGCTGGATTAGGTATTTTAACTTACGAAGGATCCTGGATATGGTTAAATACTGAAAATTCCGAAATATCAAGTAATAGTTTACAAAATATAACAGTAGATAATAATAATAATCTCTGGATAACGACATTAGAGAACGGTTTAATTAATTATAAAAACAATATTTTTTATAACTACTCTACTGAGAATTCTAATTTACCTGACAATAAAATTAATTGCTTAAAATTTGGTCCCAATAATAACCTATGGCTTGGCACAAACAACTCTGGACTTATTAAAATAACTAATCCTACACTAGGTATAGAATCTCAAAATAAAGAAAAGATATGTGTTTTTCCTACTATATTTAATTATGAAATTAATATTGAATTAAATAATTATGCAATTATTCAAATTATAAGTCAACAAGGAAAATTATTAAGAAAAATATCACTAGAATCAGGAATTCACCAAATAAACACCATCCAACTTGAGTCTGGATTATACTATGTCTTAATTCAAACAGAAAATTATAATCTAGTAGAAAAAATTATAAAATACTAATCTATAATTACCTTGAATGGTATGCAATATTGACAATTTGTTTTACAGATTTATCGTGAATGGAATAAAAGGACTTTTTACCTTCTTTTTTAACTTTAATCACATTATTTTTTCTTAAAATACTTAGATGAAGTGAAATTATAGGCTGATCTATGGATAAATCATATATTATATCAGTTACTGTCATCGAAGTATTACGACTTAATGCAATTATAATTCGTAATCTTATTGGATGACCAAGAGACTTTAATAAAGAAGCTGTTTTAGAAATAGAATTTGACTGATTTATCATAATAATTTACAGAATTATAGTTTTTTTCTTAGCCTAGCTACAGGTATATTTAATTTTTCTCTATATTTAGCTACAGTTCGTCTTGCAATATTATAACCTTTCTTATTTAGAAAATCAACAAGTGCTTGATCTGTTAACGGTTCTTCCATTGGCTCTGTTGATATTTTTTCTTTAATAATACTTTTTACTTCTTTAACAGACACATTAACTCCATCCTTTTTAGACATTGACTCAGAAAAGTAATATTTAAGAGATTTTATTCCGTATGGTGTTTCAACATATTTACTATTGACCACTCTTGAAACAGTAGAAATATCCATTTTAATATCTTCAGAAACATCTTTGAGAATCATAGGGGATAAATCCTTTTCATCTCCACTTAAGAAATAATTCTTTTGAATTTTAATTATACTAGTAATCGTTAAAATTAATGTTTGTTGTCTTTGCTGAATAGCATTAATAAACCATTTTGCAGAATCTAATTTTTGTTTAACAAATAAAAAAGCCTGTTTTTTTTCTTTATTTAAGCCTTGACCTTGCTCTTTATATAGATTAAGCATATTCAAATAGTCTTTACTAATATTAAGAGATGGTGCATTTCTAGAATTCAAAGTAAATTGTATTTCATCATTATTAATAGTGATTGAAAAATCTGGAATAATTTGTTGACTATACTTTGTATCTGTGGAATTGAGTGCTGGTTTAGGGTTTAGCTTTTCAATTTCTGCTATTGCAAGCTTTAATTTAGATTCATCAACCTTGAATTTATCACATATTTTTTTATAATGTTTATTTACAAATTGTTTGAATTGCAAATTCATAATTTCAATTGCAAATAAAATGGATTCTGTTTTTTCTTTTCTTAGTAATTGAAGCAATAAACATTCTTGTAAATTTTGCGCACCTACACCTGGAGGGTCGAATCCTTTTACAATTGATAATATGTTTTCTACTTCAGCATACTTTGCTATCAGATTTTCCCTGAAAACTAAATCATCAACAATTTCATAAGTTGTTCTTCGAATATAGCCATCGTCATCTATACACCCAATGATATAATTTGCAATTTTATATTCTTTCTCATCTAACTTGATTTCTCCAAGTTGAAGTTTTAAAATATCTAATGTTGTTTGACCACCAATAAGAACTGATTTAGATTGTGTCTCATCATCTGAAATATTATTACTATATAATTTATAATCTGGAATATCATCATCAGAAATATATTCATTAATATCAAATTCTTTAGTTGATTCTAACTGAGCTGTGTCAGAATCATCTATATCATCATCCGGTTGCTCTACTGAATGATTATCATTATCAAGTGCTGGATTTGCTTCAATTTCATCTTTAACTTTTTGTTCTAATTCTAAAGTTGATAATTCAATTAATTTCATTAATTGAATCTGCTGAGGAGATAATTTCTGTTGTAACGACTGATGCAAGTACTGTTTTACCATAAACTATATTTAAAATTCTATCTGAGAGGGATATCTAGGAAATGGTATAACATCTCTAATATTTGACATACCAGTAATAAACTGAACTAATCTTTCGAAGCCCAATCCAAAGCCACTATGAGGAACTGTTCCATAACACCTAGTTTCAATATACCACCATAATTCTTTTTCAGGGATATACATCTCTTGCATTCTTTTCTTTAAAAAATCTAATCTTTCTTCACGTTGAGACCCGCCAATTATTTCACCAATTCCTGAAAATAAAATATCCATAGCTCTAACTGTTTTATTATCTTCATTTAATCTCATATAAAAAGCCTTAATATCCTTAGGGTAATCAATGATGACAACGGGATTATTAAATTCTTTTTCCACTAAAAATCTTTCATGCTCAGACTGGAAATCTATACCCCATTCATTTACTGGAAATTGAAATTTATTTTTTTTATTCTTTTTTGAATTTTTTAATATTTTAAAAGCTTCTGTATAAGTAATTGTTGTAAAATCTGTGTCAATAATATGTTGGATGGTATCTAATAAATTTTTTGACGAACGATCTTCCTTTTTAATTGATTGCTCTTCTTTTTCTTTTCGATCAGAAAGAAATGTAATATCATCAATATAATTTTCTAAAACATATTTTGCTACATATTTCAAAAGTGATGTTGCTAAATCAATATTATCATAAATATCCGAAAATGCTACTTCGGGTTCAATCATCCAAAACTCCGCAAGATGACGAGATGTATTGGAATTTTCAGCCCTAAAAGTTGGTCCAAATGTATATACTTTTGATAAACCTAAGGCAGCAAGTTCAGCTTCCAATTGACCTGATACTGTAAGATTTGCTTGCTTAGAAAAAAAATCTTTTTCATAATCAACTAAACCTTTATCAGTTAGAGGTAATTTATTTATATCTAAGGAAGTAACTTTAAACATTTCACCTGCTCCTTCAGCATCAGCACTAGTAATTATAGGCGTATTTATATAATAGAAATTATTATTATTAAAAAACTGATGCACTGCGAAACTTAAAGCATGTCTTATCCTAAAAATAGAACTGAAAGTTTTTGTTCTAAATCTTAAATGTGCATTTTTTCTTAAAAAATCTAAAGTATGTTTCTTTGGTTGAATTGGATATTTTTCAGGATCCGCATAACCTATCAGTTTGATTTCTTTTGCAATTAATTCAAAAGATTGCTCTTTGCCCGCAGATTGTATTAATTTTCCAATTACATTTATACTAGAACCTATTGAAATCTGTTTAAAAACTTGAACTAATAAATTACTATCTTCAACAATAATTTGTAAATCCTGAATACACGAACCATCATTAAGCATAATAAATGCAATTTTTTTGCTAACTCTTTTATTTCTCACCCACCCAGAAACTGAAAAATCTGTGTTTAATGAAGAGGACTTTAAAATATTCTGTATACTTATTTTATTCATAATTGTAAAGTTAATTTTTTAGAACCAAAGAATGTATATTTAAATTTAATTATATTGGATTTAATTTTGATAATTCTAAATGAGAAAAAAGAAAAAAACCATACTAGATACCATTAATTCTCCTAAAGATTTAAAGCTTTTAAATAAAGATGAACTTATAAAAGTGAGTAATGAATTACGAGAATTTATTATTGATATAGTTTCTAAAAATGGTGGACATTTTGGTGCAAGCTTAGGTGTTGTGGAATTAACCGTTGCACTACATTATGTTTTCGATACACCAAAAGATTTAATAGTTTGGGATGTTGGTCACCAAGCTTACGGTCATAAAATACTAACAGGTAGAAGAGATACTTTCCACACAAATAGAAAAAAAGATGGTATTAGTGGTTTCCCTAAAATCGATGAAAGTATCTATGACACATTTGGTGTTGGACACTCATCTACATCTATCGGTGCATGTCTTGGAATGTCAATTGGGTCTAAAATAAATGGTAATCTTGACAAACAACATATCGCTGTTATAGGGGATGGTGCATTAACTGGTGGGCAAGCATTTGAAGCTCTTAATCATGCTGGTATTGAAAATTCAAATTTAATAGTAATTCTCAATGATAATTGTATGTCTATTGATCCAAATGTAGGGGCATTAAAAGATTATTTACTTAAAATAAGTACTTCAAAAACTTATAATAAAATGCGAGATGAAATCTGGCATTTACTTGGAAAATTGAGTAAGATAGGTGATAGCACAAAATCTATTGTCAAAAAAGTTGAACATGCATTAAAGAGTGTATTGTTAAAACATAGTAATTATTTTGAATCTTTAAACTTTAGATATTTTGGTCCAATTGACGGACATAATATAGAGCTGTTAGAGACTACTTTGAGAGATTTAAAAAACATACCTGGACCCAAAATTTTACATTGCTTAACAACAAAAGGTAAAGGTTACGATTTAGCTGAAAAAGATCAAACTAAATGGCATGCACCAGGATTATTTGATAAAGAATCTGGAAAAATAAATATTACTCAAAAACTAAATAATAAAACTAAATACCAAGATGTATTTGGAAAAACTATTATTGAACTTGCAGAAAAAAATGAAAAAATAATTGGAATTACACCAGCTATGCCATCCGGTTCTTCACTAAAATATATGATGGATGAAATTCCAGAAAGAGCATTTGATGTTGGTATTGCAGAACAACATGCAGTTACATTTTCAGCGGGATTAGCCACTCAAGGATTTATTCCTTTCTGTAATATTTATTCGACTTTTTTACAGAGAGCATACGACCAATTAATTCACGATGTTGCTTTACAAAAATTACATGTAGTATTTTGTTTAGATAGAGCTGGGTTAGTTGGAGAAGATGGAGCAACACATCAAGGAGTATTTGATTTAGCTTATCTTAGATGTATTCCGAATATGATTATTTCTTCTCCCTTAAATGAAATAGAATTAAGAAATCTCATGTACACAGCTCAATTAAAACAATTAGGTCCTTTCGCTATTAGGTATCCAAGGGGAAAAGGTGTATTAAATAATTGGCAAAAAGAAAATTTTCAAAAAATTGAAATAGGAACATCTAATATGTTATCAGACGGTGATGATATTTGTATTATTTCGATTGGGCATATTGGAAATATGATTATTGATATAGTTTCTGAATTTAAAATTAATGACATTAATATTGGACATTGTGATATTCGTTTTTTAAAACCTATGGACGAAGAAAAAATTCATAATATCTTTAAAAAATTTCAATATATTATTACCGTAGAAGACGGATGCCTTAAGGGAGGAATGGGGTCACAAATTATAGAATTTGCATCAGATTATAATTATACTAATTTTATTTTCCGATTTGGAGTACCTGATAAATTTATTGAACATGGCTCACAAGAAGAACAAAGAATAGAGTGTGGCTATGACAAACAGAGTGTGATTTTAAAAATTCAAGAAATACTATCTTATAAATAAGCGAACTATAATTTATGTTCTTCCATAAACTTTGTGGTATAATTTCCTTCGTTAAACTCTTTATTATTCATTAATTTCTTATGAAAAGGAATTGTAGATTTCACTCCTTCTAAAACAAATTCACTTAATGCTCTCTTCATTTTAGAAATTGCCTCCTCTCTTGTTTGCGCAACTGTAATTAACTTAGCTACCATTGAATCATAATGAGGTGGAATTTTATAGCCAGTATATACATGAGTATCTACTCTAATTCCGTGTCCTCCTGGTTTATATACATTAGTTATCAAACCTGGACAAGGCATAAAATTATTTTCAGAATCTTCTGCATTAATTCTACATTCTATTGCATGTAATACTGGAATATAATTCTTTCCAGACACTTTGATTCCTGCTGCAACTTTAATTTGCTCACAAATTAAATCATAATTAATTACTTCCTCTGTGACTGGATGCTCAACTTGAATTCTAGTATTCATTTCCATAAAATAAAAATTACGATTCTTATCTACAAGAAATTCGACTGTTCCAACACCTTCATAATTAATACTTTTAACTGCTTTAATAGCAGCTTTACCCATTTGATCTCTTAATTTATCTGTCATAAAAGGTGATGGAGATTCTTCAACTAATTTTTGATGTCGCCTTTGGATAGAGCAATCTCGCTCTGATAAATGACAAGCATTACCGTGTTGATCCCCAATCACTTGAATCTCAATATGGCGTGGTTCTTCAATTAATTTTTCCATATACATATCATCATTACCAAATGCTGCACTAGATTCCTGTTTAGCACTATCCCAAGATTTTTTCAAATTTGTTTTTTTCCATACAGCTCGCATTCCTTTCCCCCCTCCTCCAGCAGAAGCTTTCAACATAATCGGATATCCCATCTTATTAGCTAATTTTTCAGCATCTTCAAAATTGCTTATTATACCATCAGATCCTGGAATTACAGGCACACCAGCTTGTTTCATAGTTTCCTTAGCCACTGCCTTATCACCCATTTTATTAATCATTTCAGAAGATGCACCAATAAATTTAATTTCATGCTCATCGCAAATCTTGGAAAAACGAGCATTTTCTGCTAAAAAACCATAGCCTGGATGAATTGCATCAGAATTAGTAATTTCTGCTGCTGCTATAATATTTTCCATACGTAAATATGATTCTGAACTAGGTGGAGGACCTATGCAAACAGCTTCATCAGCAAATTTAACATGTAAACTATCTGCATCAGCTGTTGAATAAACAGCAACTGTTTTTATATCCATTTCTTTACATGTATTAATTATACGTAATGCAATTTCACCTCTATTAGCAATTAATATTTTTTTAAACATTTAAATATATCTTAGTTTTTATCAATTAAAAATAATGGTTGGTCATATTCAACAGGTGACATATCATCCACTAAAACCTTTACTATAGTACCCGAGACTTCCGATTCAATTTCATTGAAAAGTTTCATTGCCTCAACAATTCCAACTACAGATCCAACATCAATTCTATCTCCTACATTAATAAATGGATCTTTATCTGGACTAGGTCGTCTATAAAAAGTTCCAATAATAGGCGACTTAATAATTATATGATTTTCATTAGCTATAATATCAGAATCTTTTTCAACTACTGGAATAGACTGCACAACTGGGGCAACTGGGGCAGTCGGAGTAACTGGGGCAACTGGGGCAACTGGGGCAGTCGGAGTAACTGGTAATTGAGGAATATGCATAGGAGGAACTGAGGTAGTGTCTAAATTAATTTTTCCTTTAGGAGGGGATTTAATACATATCTTTACATCTCCTATTTCAAGGTCAACTTCTGTGGCTCCGGATTTAGCTACAAATTTTATCAATTCCTGAATTTGTTTTAGATTCATAATGATAGTTTTTTTAATTTTCCTAAAAATATATAAATATTTATTACTTTTTAAAGAAAATGGTGCTTTTTTAAAGAAAATGGTGCTTTTTTAA
>CEQM01073547.1_pt1 | contig 13020 bp, 7 predicted proteins | sample 531111 | NCBI WGS metagenome assembly CEQM01 (sample SAMEA2621278, study PRJEB7988) | marine metagenome | biome: marine biome (ENVO:00000447); feature: deep chlorophyll maximum layer (ENVO:xxxxxxxx); material: "saline water (ENVO:00002010), including plankton (ENVO:xxxxxxxx)" | depth 120 m
GTTCTATGTGTTCCATAATACCCATAATATAAACATCATTACCATCACTAATTGCATCAGCTTCCACCTCAATCGCCTTATCTAAATAATGATCTAATAATATATGATTACCTGGGATGCTTTTTAATAAGTTAACAACATGATGCTCCAAATCAATTTCATTAATTACAATTTTCATCCCTTGTCCACCTAATACATAGGAAGGTCTAACAAGAATTGGAAAAGATAAGGATTTAGCTAATTGAGATGCCTCTTCTGCGGTGGTTGCAACTCCGAATTCCGGATAAGGTATGCCTATGTTTTTTAATGTTTCTGAAAAACGACCTCTATCTTCAGCTATGTCTAAAGAATTAAAGCTGGAACCCATAATTTTAACACCATATTTCTCTAATTTCTCAGCTAACTTTAAAGCAGTTTGACCTCCTAGCTGAACAATAACACCTTCTGGTTTTTCAAATTGTATAATATCATATATATGCTCCCAAAATACTGGTTCAAAATATAACTTATCAGCAGTATCAAAATCAGTAGAAACTGTTTCAGGATTACAATTAATCATAATGGTTTCATAACCACACTCTTTTGCTGCTAAAACACCATGTACACAACAATAATCAAACTCGATTCCTTGGCCAATACGATTCGGTCCAGAACCTAAAACAATAATTTTTTTATTATTACTCACGGAGCTCTCATTATCAGCAAAAGCTAACCCATCTGGATAAATTATTTTTCTTTCAAATGTAGAATAATAATATGGTGTTTGAGCTTCAAATTCAGCAGCACAAGTATCAACTAACTTATAGACACGTTGAATATCATATTTTTTTCTTAATGCAAAAACTTTACTTTCAACATCTCCTAAAAGATGAGCTATTTGCCTATCAGCAAATCCTTTCATTTTTGCTTTTAACAATAATTCTTCTGGCAAATTGTCAACACTAAATTTTGATAATTGTTTTTCAATAATTATTAATTCATGTATCTGTCTTAAAAACCAGTCATCAATTCCTGTAATCTCTTTAATTCTTCTAAGTGGGATTCCGATTTTTAATGCATCATATACTCTAAATACCCTATCCCATGAGGGTTTTTTTAAAGAAGTTAAAATACTATCTTGATTTGTCCAACTTTTTCCATCAGCACCAAGACCATTTCGTTTTATCTCTAAGGATTGACAGGCTTTTTGTAATGCTTCCTGAAAAGATCTTCCAATAGCCATTACTTCACCTACTGATTTCATTTGTAAACCTAACATACTATCACAACCACTAAACTTGTCAAAATTCCAACGAGGGATTTTCACAATAACATAATCAAGAGTAGGTTCAAAATATGCCGAAGTAGTTTTAGTTATTTGATTTTTTAATTCATCAAGGGTGTATCCTATTGATAATTTAGCTGCTACTTTAGCAATTGGATATCCTGTGGCTTTTGAAGCTAATGCAGAAGAACGAGATACCCTTGGATTAATTTCAATTGCAACAATATCTTCATTTTCGTCAGGACTAACAGCAAATTGGACATTACATCCCCCGGCAAAGTCCCCGATAGACCTCATCATTTTAATCGCCATATCCCGCATTTTTTGATAACATGTGTCCGATAATGTCATTGCAGGTGCAACAGTGATAGAATCTCCAGTATGTATCCCCATAGGATCCATATTTTCAATAGAACATATGATAATTACATTATCATTACTATCACGTAATAATTCTAATTCATATTCTTTCCATCCTAATAGAGCTTTATCAATAAGAACTTCGTGAATTGGTGATGCATGTAATCCTTTATTCAATGCTTCTTCAAAATCTTCTTTATGAAATACAAATGTTGCTCCAGTACCACCTAAAGTAAAAGAAGGTCGAATAACTAAAGGAAATCCAAATTCCTGTGCTATAGATTTACCCTCTAAAAATGAAGTTGCAATTTTAGCTGGAGCGACAGGAATTTCAATATTATTCATTAGCTTCCTAAACTCCTCCCTGTTTTCAGTAATATTGATTGCATCAATATCCACACCAATAATATCAACATTGTATTTTTCCCATAATCCTCTTTCATCTGCCTCTATACATAAATTTAAAGCAGTTTGACCACCCATAGTAGGTAGGACAGCATCAATCTTTCTTTCTTTTAAAATTTTTTCTATTGATTCACAATCTAGTGGCAACAAATAAATATGGTCAGCTACAACTGGATCTGTCATAATAGTTGCAGGATTTGAATTAATTAATGATATTTCAATCCCTTCTTCTCTTAAAGACCTTGATGCTTGAGAGCCTGAATAATCAAACTCACATGCTTGACCAATAACAATAGGGCCACTTCCAATAATTAAAATTGATTTAATTGATTTATTTTTAGGCATATCTATATACTTTTATTTAAAAATACTAAATATCAATTTATAAAAAAAGGTGTTAAAAAACACCTCCTCATTAATTAATTGAACTTAAAATGTCATAAATTCTATTTTTTAAACATTTGATCTGAAACAGATAAAGATTTTCTACCTTTAGCTCGTCTTCTAGAAATAACTTTTCTACCATCAGATGTAGACATTCTTTCTCTAAATCCGTGCTTGTTTTTTCTTTTTGTATTTGAAGGTTGATAAGTTCTTTTCATCGTGATAAATCAATGTTTTGAGGAACAAATATAATATTATTTTTTAATTTAACTACTTTAAAATAAATACCATAAAATAATTAGTTAATTACTTTGAGAAAAACCAGCAATTTATATAAACTCCTAGAATATATTAAACCACATAAATTTACATTTATAATAGGTTTAATATTTTTATTTTTATCCAGCATAGCTTCCCTAATGTTTCCGTGGCTCGTTGGTGAATTAGTTGATCAATCCAACCAAGAAATTGACAGTGTAAACAGAATTGCTTTGTTACTTCTTATACTATTTGGTGCACAAGCAATATTTTCATATTTCAGAATTGTACTTTTTGTACAAGTTACATCAAAAGCAATGGCTAAATTAAGATCTGATTCATTTAGCAATCTAATAAAATTACCTTTAGATTTCTATTCAAATAGAAGAATTGGTGAATTATGTAGTAGAATTGCATCTGATATTGAAATACTAAAAAATACATTTACAACAGAGCTAGCCGAATTTTTACGTCAAATTATAATTATCATTGGCGGGATAACACTTCTCTCAATAACCTCTTTTAAATTAACTTTATTTATGTTATGTACACTTCCTGTAGTTGTTATTATAGCAGTTATATTTGGCAGGAAATTAAGAAAGTATGCTAAAGATGTACAAAATATTGTAGCAGAATCTAATACAATTGTGGAAGAAACACTACAAGCAGTTAATACTGTCAAAGCATTTACAAGTGAATTATTTGAAATCAATAGATACAATGTTAAAACAATTGAAATAGCTAACACATCAATTAAACTGGGTAAATTACGAGCTCTATTTGCATCATTTATTATTTTCGGAATTTTTGGATCTATAGTAGCAGTAATATGGTACGGAACAATACTTATAAAAGATGGTAATATGAGCATAGGTCAACTTTTTTCATTTGTACTTTATTCAGTTTTTATTGCAGCTAGTGTTGGAGGTATTGCAGAATTATATGCTTCAATACAAAAAGCAATGGGTGCAACTGAAGAATTATTAAAAATTCAAAAAGAAATTCCGGAAAATATTACAAAATCTAATCACAGGCAAATTATTCATGGTAATATCAAATTTGATAAAGTTAATTTTGCTTATCCTTCTAGAAAGAATACAAAAGTTATCAATAATTTAACTTTTCAAATTAATGAAGGAGAACAAGTAGCAATAGTAGGTGTTAGTGGTTCGGGTAAAACAACAATAACTAAATTACTACTCAAATTTTATGAAATACAAAGTGGAAAAATAATTATCAATAATGAAAAAATTGAAAATTTTGGATTACATCAATTAAGAGAACAAGTTGGTTTGGTTCCACAAGATATTGTGTTATTCGCAAATACAATTAGAGAAAATTTATTATATGCAAATCAACAAGCTTCAGAAGAAGAAATGATTGAAGCTTCAAAAAAAGCAAATGCACATAATTTTATTATGCAATTTGAAAATGGATATGATACTATTGTTGGGGAAAGAGGTGTGGAAATTTCTGGAGGACAACGGCAAAGAATAGCTATTGCAAGAGCATTAATAAAAAATCCTAAAATTTTAATTTTTGATGAAGCTACTTCATCGCTAGACTCAGAATCTGAAAATTTAATACAGGATTCAATGAATTTATTATTAAAAAGTAGAACATCAATCATAATTGCTCATCGATTATCTACTATTAAGAATGTGGATAAAATACTGGTATTAGAAAACGGAAGTATCGTAGAATCTGGAACTCATGAACAATTAATTAAGGAGAATGGAACATATCAAAAATTAGCACAACTTCAATTCAAAGAATAAATTGTATCTTTAATAAACCATTAGTTATTATTTTTTTTATTTACATAAATATAATTTATGGTATAATTATTGATATAATACACAATATAAAATCACATATATGAAACATATTATTACACTACTTATATTAATTACATATAATGTAACATTTAGCCAAATTGATTATAACACCCAAATTCAACCTATTTTTGACAACAACTGTGTTAGTTGCCATTCAAATGGAGCAGGTTACACTGGAGGAATTGAATTAAATAGTTATGAAAATTTAATGGCAGGAGGCAATACAACTGATGCTTCTAATGTACTTTCAGTACTTGAAGATTATATTGTAACTGGGTATATGCCTGCATGGGGAAATGAACCACTTACTGATGAAGAGATTGCATTAATTACTCAATGGATTTTTGAAGGAGGAAACCCGGATCAAGCAATCAATGAATGCATATTATCTGATGGAACTATAGTAGAAAGTGGTTGGTTTGGACCAGATACAGGTAATAATTGGTGTAATACCTGTTTTTGTGAAAATGGAATACTAGGATGTACTGAATTGGAATGTGAAGGTTGTGAAATAGACCTTGACGAAGATGGAATTTGTGATGAGGTAGATGATTGTATAGGAACTTGGATTGAAGAAGTAATCACTGGTTCTTGTTACGATATAAGTGATGAAGAAACATGCATATCATATGGATGCAGCTGGACAAATGAATACACCGGTGTATGGTTATGGGAAGATGTATGTGGATATCAAGGAAGTAGTACATATGTAATTTCGGAGAATATTTATTGTGATGAACTTTCAGGCGGATGCATATTTGATGTAGATGAAGATGGAATTTGTGAAGATGATTGCGAAGAGTTGGTTACTATAATTGAAGATTGTGATTGTTCATTTAACCCTAACACATATCTTGTCTCATATACAGAAGTTGATGAAACATCTTGTACATTAATTGAAACCTGCTATTGTGAATGTATCAATGATATTAATGAAAATAGTATTTGTGATGAAGATGAAGAGTTAACTGAAGATTGCCCATGTATAAATCCAGAATGGATTGTTCTAACACCTGTTTGTCCTTTTATCTACCAACCTGTTATGGGCTGTAACGGTGTTATGTATAACAATAGTTGTGAGGCTCAAGCAGCAGGAGTAACTCTCTGGGTAGATGAATTAACCGGTGAAACTACAAGCTTAGAATGGGATTGTGAAACAACTGATTGTATAGCAGAACTAGACCTGGACTGTATATATATGGCAGTATGGGATCCTGTTTGTGGCTGTAATGGAATAACATATAGCAACTCCGGTGAAGCAGCTTGTAACAATATATTTGAATATACGAATGGTGAATGCGAAACAATACAAGAGGGATGTTGGGAAAACGGAGAATTATACACAATTGGATCACAATTATTTATTAGCGAATGTGAATATATTGAGTGTGATGAGAACCAAGCTTGGTCTAACATTATTTCCATTATCAATTGCGGTGAACCAATAGAATGTGAAAATAATGAAACATTATTAACTCTAGAATGGACAGGGGCAGGTGTAAATGAAACTTCTTTCAGTGTTATGGGCGAATTAAATGGAATACTGTACGAAACTATTTTAGATATGGACACAGGCACATATTCTCTTTGTTTTTTAACTGACCTACAAAACGACTGTTTTGCAATAAATATAAATGGTTCTGCAAATTTCAACTGGAATTTATATAGCACACTCTCTACCACTCCAATTATGTCAGGAACTAATCAATCAATGATGTTTGGTGATCAATGTTCTGGATGTACTCAAGATGGTGATTTTTACGATATTGGATCTGAATTATTTTTGAATGATTGCCAATATATAACCTGCACCGATGAAGATAATTGGTCAGAAACTATGACTATTGATAATTGTGAAGGATGTATTGAAAATGGAGAATACTACTGTATAGGCTGTGAATTATTTATCAGTGACTGTGAATACATTGTATGCGAAGGTCCACAAAATTGGTCAGATACTTTAATCATAGAAAATTGTGGAAATAATATTGAAGGCTGTACTGATGAACAAGCATGTAACTTTATGCTATCTGCTAATATCGATAATAACTCTTGTGTATATGATGGTGATCCTGAATGTGAAGATTGTGGGACAATTTTAGATTTTAATAATTATGGTGACAATGAATTCTTCAATGCTACATACAATGCCCCCCCTGGAGTAATTATAACTATTAACTTTAGTGGCTCTACTGAGTCCTGCTGTGACCATGTATATGTAAATGGAGTAGAATATGATGGTGAATTAGATGGAGTAATAGTTGGTGGAGAAGAATTAGTAGTTGAATGGACCACTGATAGTAGTGTCAATTCAGCATCTGGTTATGGATGGTCTGCAGAATTAATATGTGAGGAGCCAATCTACGGATGCACACAAAGCTATGCTGAAAATTATGACCCAAATGCTAATACAAATGATGGCTCATGTATTTTAGACTGCACATATCTACTAGACATCCAATCATATTATGATACTAATTACGACAACTCTATATCTAACTACTACTGTAATTATTATGTTACAAATGGAACATACACAATTGAACAGGCCATTAGCTATGGATATAATTGTGACTGTGTTATACTTGGCTGTACTGATCCTGAAGCAATAAATTATGATGATGAAGCATTTGTAGATGATTGCTCATGTATTTATGATACTAATTGTTCATCAATTAGTATGACAGGCGGAAGTTATCCTACTGAAGTTTCCTGGAATATAGTTAACGAAAACGGTACTACTGTCCTCTCAGGAAATGCACCAGAATGTCAAAATTTTTGTTTTGAAGATGGATGTTACACAATAAATATGCTTGATTCATACGGGGATGGTTGGAATAATGCTATATTAAGTATTGATGAATATGATTATACATTTACAACAGGATCTAGTGCTATAGCTCCTTTTGGGTTTAATAACGATAATTGTATTATTGAAGGCTGCACTAATTCTTTAGCTGACAACTACAATGAAGAGGCAAATTATGATGATGGTTCATGTGAATATAGTTGTGAATACCTATTAACATATGAATCTTATATAGATTTAGGATATGACTATTCAATCTCAAACTATCTTTGCTATGATTATGTTTCAAACTATGGATACACTGTAGAATATGTAGAGGAATACTTTTCTTATAATTGTGATTGTGTAATCACTGGATGTACAGACTCAGAAGCAACAAATTATGATGATTCAGCATTTGTTGATGATTGTTCATGTACTTATGATAATGATTGCCCTGCAATCTCTTTTAATGTAACTGATTCTAGTTTAGGATGGGAAATTACAAACATAGAAGGTGAGATTGTATTGGAATATAATACAAGTGGACAAGAAATAGGTAGTTATTGCGGCAATTACTGTTTTGATGATGGATGCTATTTTATTACAATGACATCTTTATTTGGAAGCGGATGGTTTGGGAATACATTAAATATTGGTGACCAATCATTCACCTTACCTAATGGCAATGAAGGAATGGCAGCTTTTGCATATAATACAGATAATAACTGTGAAATTGGCTGCACCGATTCCGAGGCATCCAACTATAACCCTGACGCAATTCTTGATGATGGTAGTTGCGTTTTGTTTGGATGCACTATAATTGGAGCATGCAATTACAACCCAGAAGCAACAGCATTTGATGGAAGTTGCTACTACTGTTATAATGATGACTGCACTGAATATCCTAATGACTTATATGACTGTAGCGGCGACTGTTATGATATAGACGAAGATGGAATATGTGATGCTCTTGAAATTTCAGGATGTATGGATGAAGAAGCATGTAATTATAATCCAGAAGCAACAGAAGAGTTATTTGGAGCATGTGAATACCCAGAACAGTACTATGATTGCGACAATAATTGTCTAAATGATAATGATGATGATGAAATTTGTAATGAACTTGACAATTGTCCTTTGATTTATAATCCAAATCAAGATGATTATAATAATGATGGTATTGGTGATGCTTGTGATGGAGTAAGTTTAAATGAAGAAAATAATTTTAAGTGGAATATATATCCAAATCCTTTTAATGATTTTACCACCATACAATTCACTAATATTAATCACAATCAATTTAATATTAAAATACTAAACCTATCTGGTAAGATTATTTATGATGTCAACACTTTTAAAAACGAACATATAATTATCAACAACTTTTCTTCAGGATATTATATTTTACAACTTGAGACAAATAATGCTATTATTAGAGAAACATTAATAATACAATAAAATTATAGTTAGGGAGGGCTAAATTCCTCCTTAACTTTATTGAGTCCAATAAATAATTTTTTTTTCTAGAAAAAAATCTTCTGTGAAAAATTCATTAATAGAAAAAACAGTAATATTTTTTTTATTTTTTTTTAATTCATACTTTAAATCTCCCCCTTTTAAACAAATTAACCCATTTTTAAAACTATGTCTATTATTAGTAGAAATTTGATTATTGGTCCACATAATTAATTTATCTAAAGGAGCAACTGCCCTAGAAATAATAAAATCAAATTTATCATTTATATCTTCTGCTCTACAATTTAAAATCTTCACATTATCTAATTCTAAATCTTGAATAATCGAATTAAGAGCCTGTGTTTTTTTTGTTATTGAATCAACTAAAATAAATTTAACTTCTGGAAAAATAATTGCTAGAGGAATACCTGGAAAACCTCCACCTGTACCAAGATCCATGATTTTCGAATTAGATTTAAAGGAAAATACCTTGCATATTGAAAGTGAATGTAACACATGTCTTTCATAAAAAAAATCAAAATCTTTTCTAGAAATAAGGTTTATTTTACTATTCCATAAAGCATAAACAACCTTTAAGTGATTAATTTTTGCCATTTTAGATTCTGATAAATCAAAATACTTGTTAATTAAGTCTTTTTGCATGATATTGATATTATTATCAATAATAGTCAAATTCTATTATATTTATAAAAATGAATAGCATGAAATTTAATATTATTGCTAAAGATGCAAACTCTAAAGCAAGAAGAGGAAAAATTAAATTAGAAAGGGGTACAATAAATACTCCAATCTTTATGCCTGTTGGCACTCTTGGTACTGTAAGAGGAGTTCATCAATCTGAACTTATTAATGATATAAAATCTGAAATCATTTTAGGAAACACCTATCATCTATATTTACGACCTAAATTGGAAGTAATTAAACATGCAAAAGGTATACATAATTTCATAAATTATAATAAACCTATTCTAACTGATAGTGGAGGTTACCAGGTTTATTCATTAGCAGAACAAAGAAAAATAACAGAAGAAGGTGTAAAGTTTCGATCTCACATAGATGGAAGTACTCATTTTTTTACACCCGAAAATGTTATTGATATACAAAGAGATATTGGAGCAGATATTATGATGGCTTTTGATGAATGCCCTCCTTATCCATGCAATTATAATTATGTTAAAAAATCTATGCAACTTACACATAGATGGCTTAAAAGATGTAAAAATAGATTTGAACACACTCAAAAAAAATATGACTATAAACAAACACTACTACCAATAGTTCAAGGTGGAACTTATAAAGATTTAAGAAAAATATCAGCACAAGAAATTGTTTCTTTTGATTTCCCAGCAAATGCTATTGGAGGACTATCAGTTGGTGAGCCTCATGAAGAAATGTATGAAATGACAGATATTGTCACAGATATACTACCAAAAGAAAAACCTCGTTATTTAATGGGTGTTGGTACACCATCTAATTTATTAGAGAATATTGCACTAGGAATTGATATGTTCGATTGTGTAATGCCAACAAGAAATGCTAGAAATGGATTACTGTATACTTTAGATGGAACTATAAATATAAAAAACAAAAAGTGGGAAAAAGATTTATCTCCCCTTGATGAGAGGGGAACAACCAATGTAGACAAACAATACAGTAAAGCTTACTTAAGACATCTAATGATATCAAAAGAAATTCTAGGAAAACAAATAGCCAGCATTCATAATTTAGGATTTTATATTAACCTTATGGAAATAGCAAGAAAAAAAATTGAAGATGGCGATTTTATAAAATGGAAAAATAAAATTGTGAAACAACTAGATGTACGACTATAAGTGAAACAGTTCGACTACTATATTATAAAACAATTCTTATACACTTATGCATTAGCAATTTCAATGATACTTGCTATTGCTGTAATATTTGATTTTTCTGAGAAAATAGACAATTTTATTGACCACCAGGCACCTACCAATTTAATTATCAAAGATTATTATATAAATTTTATTATTCATTACGGAGTTGTTTTTAGTGGTTTAATTACATTTATTTCTGTAATATTTTTTACATCTAGAATGAGTGAGAAAAATGAAATTATAGCTCTATATAATAATCAAATTAGTCCATCTAGAATTCTAATACCATACTTATTTAGTGCCATATTTATCTTTATACCTAATATTTATTTTCAAAATTCCTTTCTACCATCAAAAAATGAATCTCGATTAAAATTTGAAAATAAATACATAAGAAATAAAGATGTATTTAGACAAAAGCAATTACATAAACAAATCAATAAAAACACACATATTTTCATTAATAACTACGATGTGAAAAATCAAAAAGGCTATAAATTTGATATGCAAATATTTAATAAAAATCAAATAGTAAAAAAATTATCAGCAAGTACAATCATTTGGGATGACACAAAGTTACAATGGAAAATAAATAACTATGTTGAAAAGAAATTCAACTCTGATAAGCAAATAGCATCAACCACAGGATCGTATAAATATTTAGATATAGGCACAGACCCAGATCAACTATTTCAACAAAATAGATCTATAAAATCAATGAATTTTTACCAATTAAATAATTTTATTTCAAATGAAAAAGAAAAAGGAAATGAATTTTTACCAATTTATCAAATTGAACAAAATGAAAGATTTTCATACTCATTTTCTATCTTCATATTTACATTGCTTGGTTTTTTAATTTCAAATAAAAAAAATCGTGGAGGATTAGGATATAAATTAAGCACAGGAATAGGACTATGTTTTTTATATATTTTTTTAATGAAATTTGCTGTTACATTTACTATTAATAGCAATATTCCTGCAATATTAACTGTTTGGTCTCCAAATATTTTATTTTTATTAATATGTGTTATATCATTTAAAAGATTAACCTAAATTTTAGATATCCAACACCAATAATTAAATTTACTATCAATGTCAGGCTTATGGTCAAACAAACCATAGACAGCAGAACCAGAACCACTCATACTTGTATAAAAAGAACCTTTTGAATATAAATATTTTTTTATTTGCTTTAATTCAGGGTATAAAGCAAATACAACCGATTCTAAATCATTAACTAAATCATTCTTCCAACAACAAATATCATCATTAAATTCTAGTTCTTTTTTGTTCAATTTATCTATAGATAACAAATCAAAAACCTTCGATGTGGAACAATGATATTTTGGTTTAATTATAACAATATAAAAACCATTACAAGAATAATCAATTGGTTTCACAATATCACCAAGACCAGAAACATAACTCAAATTATTATAAATAAAAAAAGGACAATCACTACCTAATTTAACTGCATAATTACTTAATTTTTTTAAACTCAATTTTAAATTGAAAAGATTATTAAGCATCATTAGCATAAATGATGCATTAGAAGACCCACCACCCAAACCAGCCCCTAAAGGAATATTTTTATGTAAATGAATGTTCAGATAAGGTAAATCATAATCATTACTTAACACATCATATGCTTTTAATACTAAATCATTTTCAATATGACCTTTAATTAAACCTGAGTATGTAATTTGATTTTTATTGATTGAATTACGGGGAATCTGAATCTCAATCAAATCATATAAAGGTATGGGTAAAAATATAGAACTTAAATTATGAAAACCATCCAATCTTTTAGAAATAATCTTTAACCCTAAATTTATTTTTGCATTTGAATAAGATAGCATAAGCAATAAAGAAATAATTAATAAGTGAATTAATTTATTAATATTTTTAAGTAAAATATATATTTGTAGCATATATATTAAATAATTATGGAATATTTAGATTTTGAATTACCTATAAAAGACTTAGTTGACCAATTAGAAAAAACTAAGCAAATTGGTAAAGATACAAGTTCAAATGTCAATGAACTAAAGAAAGAACTTGAGATAAAAATTAAAATAACAAAAAAAGAAATTTATAATAATCTTACACCTTGGCAAATAGTTCAATTATCAAGACACCCTAATCGACCATATACATTAGATTACATAAACAACCTTACAGAGGGGAATTTTATAGAACTTCATGGAGATAGAAATTTTAAAGATGATAAAGCGATGGTAGGAGGATGGGGAACGATAGATCAAAAAACCTTTATGATGATTGGACAACAAAAAGGAAAAAACACAAAAACTCGTCAGTACAGAAATTTTGGAATGGCAAACCCTGAAGGATATAGAAAAGCATTAAGATTGATGAAGATGGCTGAAA
>CEQM01053409.1_pt1 | contig 13004 bp, 7 predicted proteins | sample 531111 | NCBI WGS metagenome assembly CEQM01 (sample SAMEA2621278, study PRJEB7988) | marine metagenome | biome: marine biome (ENVO:00000447); feature: deep chlorophyll maximum layer (ENVO:xxxxxxxx); material: "saline water (ENVO:00002010), including plankton (ENVO:xxxxxxxx)" | depth 120 m
GGAATGCAGTGTGGTGGTTGGACAATGGAATGGCAAGGTAAAATGGGCAATATAACAGAAGGCACAACTATCTTAGAAGGTATTCAGAATGCTGTATCTAAAAATACTACAGTAACATATGATACTAGTGGAAAAAATGGAGAAAATGCAGATATTGGTATTGTGGTAATAGGAGAACAGCCATATGCTGAAGGTGTAGGGGATAAGGATGATCTTATTCTAAGTGATGAGGATTTATTAGTTTTAGAAAATATGAAAAAATATAATATTCCATTAGTTATTATTATGTTATCTGGCAGACCTCTTATTATTACAGATCATCTTCAAGATTGGGATGCTTTATTAGCAGCATGGTTACCCGGTACTGAAGGTAGTGGTGTTGCAGATATTTTATTTGGAAATTATAAGCCAAAAGGTAAATTGTCATTTGCTTGGCCAAAATCTATGGATCAAATCCCACTTGATTATAAAGATGATAATACGCCTTTGTTTAATTATGAATATGGACTTACATACTAATTGAAATATCTATTTTTAATATTATCCTTATTTATATTTAGCTGTGATAATGATTCTAATATAGATAATTATCAGCCTTCTAATATTGATTGCGATAATCCTTTAAATAATTATCAAGATGAAACAGGAACATGTTGTCCTGAGGATGAAAAAGATTGTAATGGATTGTGTTATGGCCTCGATATTACTACATGCTTACCTTGCAATGACGCTACCGCTATAAATTACGTTTATGGATCATTAGATAATAATAATTGTGTTTATGATTCTATCGGTGATGATTGGGCTCTTGTTTGGAATGATGAATTTAATGGAGACTCGATAGATAATTTTAAATGGACCTATCAATTAGGAAATGGTAGTCAATATGGATTAGTTGGTTGGGGTAATGATGAGGCTCAATATTATACAAATGAATCTACTAATATAGCTTTAGATATATGCGATAATGATAAGAATTGTTTATTTATTAATGCATATAATCAAGATTATAATGGTAGTGATTATACATCTGCACGAATAAGGTCTATCAAATCTCAAGCCTATGGAAGAATAGATATAAGGGCAAAGCTTCCAACTGCAGATGGCACATGGCCAGCGCTATGGATGTTACCACAAAGTCCAGATGTAGGCTGGCCTACAAGTGGTGAAATTGATATTATGGAGCACGTTGGATGTGGATTAGGGACTATCCATGGCTCAATACATTGTAGTGATCATAATCATCAAGATGGTACAGAAGAAACAGGTAGTAATGCTAGTATAAATGTTGATGATTTTAATATTTATCGTATTGACTGGGATGAAGAATCAATTAAGTGGTATGTTAATGATATTCAATATTTCCAATATGATAATGATGGACAGGGGAATAGTAGTTGGCCGTTTGATGATGATTTTTATATTATATTAAATTTAGCTATTGGTGGTGATTGGGGCACACTTGGAGGAACTTGTCCAATAGATTATTTATCTTTTCCACAATCGATGCTAGTTGATTATGTCAGAGTCTTCCAAAAAAATAATAATTAGCGATTAGTAGATATAATTAAGTTTATTAGACTTACAACATCTACAACATTAATTAAGCCATCTTGATTTAAGTCTAAGCAGGGATCAAAGTTAGATGAATTTAATATTTGATCAACTAAAACAACGATATCTATGACATTGACATCATTATCGCTATTAGCGTCTCCATTCAAATTACATTGGACTTCCTGATATACCCTTACGTAGTCAATTTCTAATTGCTGTGGAAATAATTCGTCTTCTGTACTGCATTGCATAAAATGGCTACCGATGGCTAAATTTAATATAATATAAAAATCTTGATTATAAGGCCATTGTTGCCAGCCACCATTTGTTCTAAAATAAGTTCCTAGGTATTGCCCATCAACATAAAAATTTAATTCATCTTCATTCCATTCAGTTTCATATATATGAAAATCTGAAGTTGCACTTGTATATGCGCTATAGCTAGTAGGAGGAATACCGCCATTCCAATTATACATATTATTGTGTACAGTTGAATGAATATGATTATTGTCGCATCCATAGTGTTCCATTACATCTATCTCTCCACTGTTAGGCCAACCACCATAGACTGAATTTGTTGGCATAAGCCAAAACGCTGGCCATGTTCCACCTGCACTAGGGACTTTAATTCTTGCAACAATTTTTCCATAGGTCCAATCTCCTTTATTCTTAGTTGTCATTCTAGCTGAGGTATAATTCGAACCTGAATAACTTTCTAATAAAGCCCTTATAATTAATTTTCCATCTTGTATAAATGCATTTTCTGATCTAGAGGTATAATATTGATGCTCTCCATTTCCCCATCCCCAATTACCCGTTCCTATTTCAAAGTTCCATTTAGAGTTATCTATCGAATTCCCATTAAATTCATCATTCCATACTAGCTCATACCCATCAAATTGCTCTTCATTATTATCATTGTCATCATTACTCTCATCATCATCATTATTATTACATGGTGCATCACAGCATTCCATGCAATTACCGGCACAGTAGGTTTGTTCAATATTTGAGCCATTGATCGTAAATCCATAGTTTGCCCAATCATCATTAGGATCAAAATCACACTCACTACCTATTGGAGCATTAATAATTTGACCCCATCCAGACCAATTATCTGCTGATCCTGTAAGAGCGATAACATATTCATAAGTTCCATTATTAAGATTAACAGACCCTTGATAAATATTATCACCATCATCATCGCTGAGTGTTACGCCCCATCCCGCCCAATCATTCCAACTTCCATTAATAACAATATTATCGTAACTGTCATTAGGAAAATTAAAGCTACTTGCATCAATTGTAAAATTGACTGATGCACATATAGATAATGAATTAGCTATTAATAATATAAATATTTTTCTAATCATATTTTTTAAATTATGTTGTTTATATTTTACATAATAAAAGAATAAATATTAACATTTAATATTTTTCATTATGTAACTATGGTGGCCCTTTTATGTTAATGTATATTATATTTAATGCAAGGATGATTTATTTATTAAAAATATTACTAAGCTTATTTTTGTCATGGAATTTTCTTCTATCATATTGCGTGACTTTTAATTTGGATTTAAATGACTTTCCAGATGAACCAAATGGCTCTTGGGTAGCAAGGGCAAATGGTAGTTGGAATAATTGGGGTACAGGTATTACGCTTAGCGATGATGATGGCGATGGTATCTATACTGCGATGGACTGTGGCTTTTCAAATGGAGAATATCAATTTGTATATGCTATTACAGGTACATTTGATCAGTGGTCTAATTGGGGAATAGTAGGTAACCCCCCAATAGGTAGTGAGTGTGATTTTAATCCTAATGATACATATGCTAATTATGGATTTACGATATCCAATAGTAATGTAAATCTTGAAACGCATGCTTGGAATTGTTGTGGTTTGTATAATTGTGATAGTTGGGATGGTTGTAATTCAGGTGCAATCCAAACAGATGATTCATATTTATATGGACGTTTTGAAGTTAGAATGAAATCAGCTAATGGCGATGGTCTTGTTAGTTCCTTTTTTACATATAATACAGATTGGGAGTCTGATTTAGGAAATTTAAATTGGAATGAGATTGATATAGAGATGACAGGAAATAGGGATAGTAGTGTTCAATTCACAACTCATCATCCAGGATCACCTAATTCTTGGTCTATCGGTGAGATTATTGAAGTTGGATTTAATCCTCATGATGATTTTCATGATTATGCATTTGAATGGACTAGCAATTCTATTAAGTGGTTTGTAGATGGAGAACAAGTTTATGAACAATCATATTCAATAGTTAATGATTTAAATTTTTCTCAAAAAATTATGATGAATTTATGGCCTGCAATATGGGAGTCTTGGGTTGGAGAATGGGATAATCAAGATACTCCTAAACATGCTTATTATGATTATGTTAGATATTATGAATATAATCCATTAAATGGTAATCATGGATCTGGTAATAACTTCTTATTAGCATGGGAGGATAATTTTGATCAATTTAATTCTAATATTTGGAATGATGATTCATCAGGCAGCTTTAATGGTAATTTTTGTTCATTCTCAAGTTTAAATACAAACTATTATAATGGTCACCTTATTTTGACTCTCACAGATATAAATGAAGAAATAGATTGTAATGAAGTAACCGGTGATATCAATATTGACTATATTATTAATGTTGTAGATATTATTGCACTTATTGATGTTATCTTAAATCAATCTTCTTTATCTATTTGTCAAATGTTAGCATCAGACATGGATTTTAATAATGAATTGAATGTAGTGGATGTTGTATCTTTAGCCCAAATTATTCTTGAGGATTAAACTTGAAATATATTGTAGCTATTGATATAGGTGGAACAACATTTAATACAGGCATTTTTTCTGAATCATTTAATCAAATTGATATATCTGATAAAGATAAGATAAGGTTTTATGATAATAAGGATGAAGTTGTGAGTGCTATTATTAGACAGGTAAATACTATAATAGATAAAAACAATATTAGCAGAGATAGTATTATGGGTGTTGGTGTTGCTGCTCCCGGTCCCTTAGATTCTAAAAATGGAATTATACTTAATACTCCTAATCTTCAAATGTTCCAAAATTATAAAATAGCAGGTGATTTTACCAAAAAATTAAAGATTGATACTTTCATTGAAAATGATGCTAATTTATTTTCATTAGGCGAGTGGTATTCTCAATATAGAAAAAATAAAGTGGTTATGGGTGTAACTTTAGGTACAGGTTTAGGTTTTGGTCTTGTTATTAATGGAGAATTATTTACTGGCGGTAATGGCCTTGCGATGGAATATGGCCTTTCTCCTTTTGAATGGGGCATTTGTGAAAAAAATGCATGTATTAAATATATTAGAACAAGAGCAAAAGATTTATATGGTGAAGAAATTAGCCCTGTTATTATAGAAAAATATTTTAAAGAAGGCGATAAGAAAGCTATTAAAATATATAGTGAATATGGTAATAATTTAGGTATCATATTAAGTCATGTTATTAATATGATAGACCCTCAAGTTATAACAATCGGAGGAGGGTTATCAAAAGGCTTTGATTGTTTTAAGGAAACAATGTTTTTAGCTCTAGAAAAGCATGCGCCATCGTTTAATCTTAATCATATTATAGTAGCTAAAAGTGAATTAAGAGAGCGTTCTACAATGATAGGAGCCTCATTAATGATTAAAAATAAGTTTTAATCTAAGTCTATAGATAGGCCTTGGTATGCTGCAACAGTATTAATGAATTTTTTTTGAGCATTCTTTTCATTCTCATCAATTTGGTTGTCATCGTAACTAGGAGAATGATGAAATAAAACTAACTTATTAGTTCTTGATATTATTGCAACTTCAGCAGCTTGTTTCCAACTACTATGCCCCCAACCACGATGATTACTTAAATCATTGATTGTATAGTGTGAATCATGGATTAAAATATCAGATTCATTGGATATATTAATGACATTGGGATTTAATTTTCCATCAGGATGTTCGCAGTCCGTAATGTAAACAATTTTTTTATTATTAGTTTCTACTCTAAATGAATTGGCACCATTAGGGTGTGGATGAAGAGAGTAGTAAATATTCGTTTGATTGATTGTAATTAACGTTTCTTCATTGCTAGTTTTGGGCAATTCTATAAAATTTATTTTTGCTTCATATGTTTCTTCATCAACAGGCCAAAAGTTTTTATTGATTAGGTAATCTTTTAGAGTTTCTATTGTTGTTTTAGCATTGTACCCATAAATATTAATTGTAAATTTTTTATCATATAGTGGTGCAAAGTAGAAAAATCCCATGATATGGTCCCAATGATAGTGACTTAAAAAAATATTGATTTCAGTCCCATATGATTCGTCAGATATGATTTTTGCACCAAGGTTTCTAATTCCGGTACCCATATCTAAGATGATTAAATCATTCTCATTTGTTTTAATTTCAACGCAGGATGTATCTCCTCCATATTTCATTTTATTTTTATCAGGCGTTGGGTTAGATCCTCTTACACCCCAAAATTTAATATAACTTTTATTTGATTCGTTTTTCATGAGATATTAATTAGATAATTTCTATAAGATTACCTAATATATAATATAAAATATATGTTTTAAAAATCTAACTAAAGTTATATCTATATGGATAAATCAGAAATAAATCCCAATAATATTGGAAAAAATAAGGATGGTGCAGAAAGTCTTTATCTTATTTTAGCTAGTATATTTATAGCATCATTGGTATCATGTAATTTAATTTTCCAAAAATTTTTTGAACTTGATATTTGGTTACCGTTTATTGGACAATATACATTTGCCCAATCTGTAGGCTTGCTACCATATCCAATAACCTTTTTGGTTACAGATATTATATCTGAAATATATGGTAAAGAGAGGGCGAGTAGAGTGGTGACAGCAGGATTATTTGCCAGTATTTTTATGCTTATTATAGTTATGGTTTCAGATATGTCGCAGGCAACTGCTTGGTCTCCTGTTGACAATGCAACATTTAGTAAAGTTTTTGGTTTATCGGGTGCTGCTGTTTTTGCTTCTATGATGGCTTATTTGATTGCACAATATATTGATGTGAGGGTTTTCCATTTTTGGAAACGTTTGACCAATGGCAAGCATCTATGGCTTAGGAATAATGCATCAACAATTTTTTCTCAATTTGTTGATACATTTTCAGTTTTATTTCTTTTGTGCTTTTTAGATGTTATTGCATGGGATAGATTCTCGATATTGTTACTTAATGGATTTTTATTTAAAGTATTTTTTGCAGCTTTTGATACACCCATTGTTTATGGCTTAACTTACTTTATTCGCAAAAGATTCGGCTTAAAGTTTGGAGAAGAAATCTAGTCTAGTATAATATTTACTATGCTTGTTATATCAAGTACATTTATATTCGAATCTGTATTTAAATCTAGCTTATGTTTTTCAAATAAGTTAGCATTCCCAGAATTATTATATAATATATAGTTAAGTAGATATATAACATCTATAATATTGACAATATCATCAAGGTTACTATCTCCTTTGATTACATTGATATCAAAATCCCAATTACTCTTTCTAACCCTATAAGTATAATAAATGGGTGAATAAGCAAGCTCAAAAACAATATTTTTTTCATAGTCTACTTCCATGATAAGTGCTCCTGTATTCATAATAACGTGTTCAAAAAAGAAGCCCCAATTAATAAGTGTATTTTGATTAGGAAGTCTTTGAACACTGCCCATCGACATGGCTACAATGCTATCAGGATGCACATATTCCCAAACAAGCGTAGCAGTTTTATTTATTTCATCAATTTGATATTCTACGGCTCTTGAAACCATAGGTGAATGCTGTGTTCCATTATCAAATAGTGTAATATTACCATTATCTATTCGCCTAACATCATGCTGTTTATTAAATCCACCGAGTGGATCATTTAAAAAGGTGAATTCATTTAAAGGGCCTCCCATAATCCAAATAATGTCACCTGTTTCTCTGTCAATCTTGAATACTTCATTACTTGTTCTATTTGATAGTAATAGATTATTATCATCGTCAATTTCTATGCTATTGCCATGCATAAAAGTTATATTAGCTGCTGTTAGATTTATATCTGGATAATCGTATAATGAAAGATGATCAAAAGCATTCCAGTTGAATATTAGATTATGATGAGAATCAAACTCTTGTATCACCAATATATCTCTTACCAATTGAGGCGTAGGTAATTCTAGCTCTACCCATGTTGAATCATAGCATTGTAATATATACCCTCCATCATCTAGTAGTCTGATATCATGGTAATCTGTTATACCATTTTCACAGCGAAGCGTATCGGTTTCTATCATATAGCTGTTAGCAATAATCCATGAGCGAATATCTTTGTCATAGTAAGATAGTTTCCCATTATTCTCTCTAAAATCCATTCCTTTTTCCCCACTATGGACTTCCCAGTGCAGTGACATATCAGGCTTAAAAATACCTATATGAGGGTTAACGCTGGACATAGAGTGAACAAATAAGTTCGCAGGATAAGGGGTCCCATTAATATTAACGTTATGCTCAGGATAAGCAGCCCTCAATAAATTTCCTATTGCAATATATACTATCATTAATATTTGAATTTTATAATTCATATACGTAGTCTAATACAGATTATTTAATAATTAAATAAATTTATAAGATTTGTTACTTCTTGATACAAAAAGATACAAAAAACTATTTGTAAACTCATAAAAAACTACTACAAAACAAAAAAAGTTGTGGATTATTATCTATTTTTTATTATATTGTTATCCCGCTATAAAGTGGGAGGATGATACTTTTATATAAAATTTAACCTTGTTGAGATACAGTGATGTACGTCACAAATCTTTAGATGCTTTGGCTCTAAATTTTATGTAGTTGTAACGAATTTTTGTAGTATTGAAAATAGAAAAGTTAAATAATAACCGAGGAGGAGTTAATATGAAAACATTTACTAAAATGTTTTTGTTGTCTTGTTGGTGCCTATTATCAATTTCTTTCGCTAAAGAAAGTCTAGATGAGATTAAGGCCAACGAAGAACAACAATATATCCAACATAAACTTGATATTCTTGAAGAACAGAATACTCAAGTAAAAGAAAAGAAAAAAGCTAATATCGCTGATATTCTTAAGGTTGAAATTGAAGTGCCTTTGAATTCTGATGAAGTTTCAGAGGAAGTTAGAAAAGCTATGATTGAAAAAGGCTTTACTTCAGTTGAAGAGTATATTAATGCGTTAAATGCTGATATAGCTGCAAGCATAAAAGAAGGTGCTGTTTCTTTTGAAACATATCTTCAAGGCTTGAATGCTAAAGAACAAGCAATTGTTCTAGAGTATGTTTTACAACCTGTTCAAAATACTGAGGGTACAGTATTAGAAAATGTTCAAACAGGTAATAAAATTCATATGGATGCAATTTTAGATCAAGAGAAGTTTGATTTTTATAATCAATTACATGAAGAACATGCTTCTAGTTTTAATGGTCCAGAGTTACCATCTGTAGTTAACCCTCCTGTATATACAGGTGAAAATGGCCGAACATATAATCAAGCAAGACTTGAGCTTTCAAGAGATGGTGAAGTTTCAGCTAGTATTTGTGGTGATACTTGGTCATCTGAAACTTATTGGATTTTACTTGATACTGCCAATTATTGGGCATGGGGTGCTGATGGTTGGACACAACATAGTGCAGGATCTAATACATGTCAAGATTGGTCTGCAACAGTTCCTGCTGGAGATTATCTGTTTATTTTAGCAGATTCATATGGTGATGGTGGTGCTACAGCAACAGTAACAGTTAATGGCGCTGCAAATAATCCAACTACAGCGACAGTATCAACTGCATCGGGTGATGCTTTAAGTCCATATTCAAATTTATATGAAGCTCCATTAAATCTTAGTGTGGCTGATGGATGTTGGAATACAGATGCTGGTGCCGCAGATTCATATGGTGATACATGTGCTTCTTGGTATGATGCATATCCAAGTGATTGTGGTGGTTATGATGATGATGATTTTGTTGCTGCTGACATGTGTTGTGCATGTGGTGGTGGAACAACTGAAGCTCCAGCTCCTGCAGATGCAACAGTTACTTTTGATATTGATGGCTTAGATGAATGTGGCCAAATAAATATAACAGGTACTTTTGATGGTTGGTCAGGATGGGGAGTAAACCCCGCAGATCATCCTGGTATGGCTGTGTCTATGCCAGCGGGTGATTATGAGTTTGTAATTTTATGTGTTAATACTGAAGGTGAATGGTGGAATGACGTTTGGGCTAATTCAACAGTATATAACGCTCCAGTTGATGGTTCATGCTGGAATGGTGATTATGACTACGCAAATTATACTTTAACTGTAGGTGCAGAAGATATGACTGTTTCATACTGTGCTGGTACATGTGATGCAGAATGTGCAGTTGTATGTGATGGTACAGAGTATGATGTAGTATATGATGGTGCATGGGCTTCTGAAGTTTCATGGGAAATTGATGGCCAGTCTACATCTCCTGTTTGTTTAGCAGATGGTAATTATACTTTAAATGCATATGATTCATATGGTGATTGTTGGAATGGTACTCTTACTTTCACAGATGCTGATGGTAATACTGTTTCTGCTAATTGGCCTGCTTGTGGAGCTGGTGGAGGTTCATCAACAACTTTTGATCTTTGCTTTGGTGCTGATTGTGCACCTCCAACATGTGATGATGATACTGCATGTAATACTGGTGAAGAAGGTGACTGTGTATATGCAGACACTGGATACAATTGTGATGGATCTTTAGCTGAAGGTTATATGATGGATTGCGTTGGAACTGTAATGTCAACTGGCTATTTATCATGGCAGGGTGATGGTTACTGTGATGATGGTGCATTTGGCGTAAATTTTGAATGCTGTGATTATAACTTTGATAATGGTGACTGTGGAGCAGCTATGGGTTGTGATGGTGTTGCGGTTGACTGTGGTGGTGCAGTAGCAGATGATTGTGGTGAGTGTGGTGGTGATAACTCATCATGTGCTGACTGTGCTGGTGTAGCCAATGGCGATTCATTTACAGATTGTGCTGGTTCATGTTTATCTTCAGGCTACTTATCATGGATTGGTGATGGCTACTGTGACGATGGCGCATTTGGTGTTGATTTCGTTTCATGTGCTGATTTTAGTTGTGATGCTGGTGACTGTGGACTTGTAGAACAAGCCGATGGCACTTGTGGCGCTGATGATACAGGCTGTTTAGATAGTGAATTCACTTGTGCAAACGGTGATTGTATCCCAGCTAGTTATTATTGTGATGGTTCTTCTGAATGGGGCAATGCTGGATGGGGTCCAGATTGCGCAGATGGTTCAGATGAATTATTTGATGTATGCTGTGAAGCTGGTGCTTACGCAGATGATTTATGTAACCCTGCCCCTGATTGTACTGATTATACATGGTCATGTGGTGGTGGTTCATGGGGTTCTGAAGTTTCATGGACAATCGATGCTGGATCTGATGCATTAGTTGCTTCAGGTAGTGTTGGTGATGGAACTTTTTGTGCAGCAGATGGAGATTATACATTCTCAGGTTGTGATGCATATGGTGATGGATGGAATGGTAATACATTCACAGTATATGATGCAGATGGTAATGTAGTATTTACATCAGCTGGTCCTAGTGCTGATTTAGCAGGTGGTGAATGTTCAGCTGAGTCTGTAACATTAGGTGGTACAGCTCCAGTATATGGATGTACTGATCCAAGTGCTCCACAATATAACCCTGACGCAACAGATGATGATGGTTCATGTTGGGCAGGTTGTTTGGCAAATTACTTTGCTGACGGTTGGTGTGATGGTTCTAACAACAATGCAGATTGTGGTTATGACTTTGGAGACTGCTGTCCTGGTGATTGTGTAAGTGGAACATATGATTGTGCTAGTTATGGTGGTACATGTGCTGATTGTGCGGATCCTAACTCTGCTGACTTAGCAGAAGGTGGTCAATGTGCTGATGTTGTAATTGAATGTGCAGATACTGATTGCGGTAGCTGGTTAAGCAGTGGTTATACATGTGAAGAGTTAATAGGATATGGTTATGATTGCTCAGTATGTGATGAATCTGGTGATTGTGCTGCCGGTCCATCATTTACATGTGCTGATGGTACTGTTGTTGGTACACCTGAAGAATGTGAAGGATGTGCATATGATTGGTCAGCTTATGGTGCTGCTGATTGTGATGTAGCTTGGGATTCATTTGGTATTAATTGTACTGATCTAGCCGCTAATTATGGTTGGGATTGTACTGGTTGTTCATGCCCAGGAGACGTTGTTGCTGAATGTGGTGATGGCGAATGTAATGGTGATGAAACTTCTGATTCATGTCCAGATGACTGTGAAGCTCCTGCACTTTGTTATGGTTTAGTTGTAGCTATGTTTGATGCATACGGTGATGGTTGGAATGGTAACGTTCTTACTATTGGTGATCAAACATTTGAATTAAATACTGCAACAGATGGCGGATCAAGTGATACTGCTTGTTATCAAAATGCAGCTGGTGATGGCTGGGATAATGATGTAGTTGTTACTTGTGATGGTGGTTCATGGCAGTCTGAGGTTTCATGGCAGTTATATGATTATACTGGAACAGTACTTCTTTCAGGTGGTGCTCCATATCAAGGTTGCTTAGGTAACTGTGACTCTGTAACATTTGGTTGTACAGATGATACAGCTTGTAACTATAACCCAGATGCTACTGATGAAGATGGTACATGTGATTACGGTGACTGTAACGGTGACTGTGATGGTACTGCTGTTGTAGATGATTGTGGCGAGTGTGGTGGTGACGGTACTGCTTGTGCAGGCTGTGCATATCCAACTTGGTTTGCTGATGGTTACTGTGATTCATCAAATAATACAGCTGAGTGTAACTTCGATGGTGGTGACTGTTGTCCTGGTGATTGTGTAGATAATACATATGAATGTGCTACATATGGTGGTGATTGTACAGATTGTGCAGATCCTAACTCTGCTGATAACCAAGAAGGTGGTCAGTGCTATGATGCTGTAATTGGTTGTACAGACCCAGAAGCTGATAACTATAATCCAGATGCAAATACTGATGATGGTAGTTGTTTATATGATGGTTGCGCAGATGGCTTGATTCCAGGTTGTTCTGAGCAAGATTTAGCTGAGGGCGAATGTTCTGCTCCTACTTGGGTTGGTGATGGTTTCTGTGATGGTTATTTAGAGGCATATGGTGTAAACTTATGTTGCTATGATAATGATGGTGGTGACTGTACAGACGCTGAGTGTTCTGCTCCTGAAGATTGGGACGGAGCAATTACTGGACTAACAGCTGAAGGTGTAAACTTCACTGATGCTTATGGTTATGTTTATCCTGCAGTTCAATGGGATTGGGATGACCTAAGTGATGGTGAA
>CEQM01066218.1_pt1 | contig 12990 bp, 9 predicted proteins | sample 531111 | NCBI WGS metagenome assembly CEQM01 (sample SAMEA2621278, study PRJEB7988) | marine metagenome | biome: marine biome (ENVO:00000447); feature: deep chlorophyll maximum layer (ENVO:xxxxxxxx); material: "saline water (ENVO:00002010), including plankton (ENVO:xxxxxxxx)" | depth 120 m
TATAACGAAACGTAAAACTCGATAATTGACTGATAATTGAGTGATGGAAAGTAAAATCAAAACAGGAAGGACCGGAATCAGCCAGATCAACAATAAATTTTTTAGGCCTGTTGTTTCATTAGTGACCACGCCTAAAGCAATAGAAGGTGATTCAAGATTTATTATAAAAGGTGCTGCAAAAATCAATGCAACGCATACAGGTAATGTCAAGTACCCACAGCTCGTCGATAAAGCTACCAGAAACTGATTTTTATTACGCATATTGACAAAAATAGCGACCCCGAACCAGATGAAACCATATGACAGAACATCCCAACTATTAATGCAAAATAATGCAGCGAAAATCATAGCAACCAAAATTAATTTGAACGGAGAATTTAGCCAGTACTTAAAATCTAATTTAGATTCATAAATATAGGCTTTTACTATTAGCGCAATAGCTACTATCGACAATGGAAGTGATAAAACATGTGCGTGAAGATCTCCAAGCAATAAAGAAAAAGCTGGGAATTCAACTATCGGTCCGTCCAAAATTCGAGTGGCATCCCACCACCACCACCATTCTTTAAACAGTGATCCGCCTTCTCTATAAATGGTAAATAGTGTCTCAATGAGATTATAAAATCCTGCAAGTGGAGCAAGCCATAACAGACCCATAACTGCAGAAAACCCTACAGCAATTTGTGAACGGAAACGACTAATTTGATTGAGATTAAAAATATCTAAAGATAGTCCTAAAATAGCTACGCCTGCCATTGCACCAATCATTGCAAGGCCAAGGTTAAACGCTACCTCAGGTTGATTGATCGAAATACGACTAACAATATCTACTCCTAGATGACCTAAGTGATAATAAGATAATTCTTCTCCAGACAGCCAAGGATCTAATGGAGGTAAAGAATCTGCTCGGTTTACTGACATCAATATCATCAGATCCATCGGTTTTTCAGTATTTTCTGCATTAGGAACTTGAATTCGAACAAGAGTAAGCAATGAAAAAATTACTAAAAAAACTATTTCACTGACTAAAATCAATTTCCATTTAGATATTATTTTTGAAAATAGCTCGCGATTAATGAAGTACAAAAATATGTTCGTGAAAAAGCAAATACTAATTATTACCCATATCAAATCATCTCCATAGTCAAATAGTTTCGACCAGCCAAACCACCAAACAATCAAAGCAAGAAGGCTCCATCCGATAGACTTCGCATAGAAAATTCCAATAGTTCTCATTGAACTAAACAAAAAATATGAGATCGGAAAACTTAAGCAACCGATAAGGAATGTAGCTAGGTACCAACGCACTATTTCAAACATTAGTCATCTATACTAAGATCACCCAGAAGGGCATCAACAAAAACTTCGGCATCAAACGGTATCAAATCTGTAGCATCTTGACCTACACCGACGAACTTAACTGGTAATCCAAATTCTTTCACAATAGAAAAAACTATACCACCACGTGACGAACCATCTAATTTTGTGAGAATGACACCTGAAACATCTACAGCATCAGCAAATGCACGTGCCTGAGAAAACCCATTTTGGCCAGTACTCGCATCAAGTACCAGAAAAACTTCATCGGGATCACGTTCAATTTTTCGTTTCACGACATTACGTAATTTTGTCAATTCTGCCATCAGATTATTGCTACTCTGCAATCTGCCAGCGGTATCAATCAATACAACATCATGTTCTCTAGCTATCGCAGAATCTAAAGCGTCAAAAACGACTGCAGCGGGGTCTGAACCGTGTTGATGGGCGACTACATCAAAATTCAGTTCTTTGGCCCAACTTTGTAATTGATCAATTGCTGCTGCACGAAAAGTATCGCCAGCAGCAGCAATTACTGTTTTGTCCTGCAATTGATATTTATGTGCCAAACGACCAAGTGTTGTTGTTTTTCCACTCCCATTAACACCCACAATTAAAATTACCCATGGTTTATATGGAAGAACGTCAATTTCAGATTCGTTAGTATTGAGTATTAATAACCGTGAAATCAATTCTTCACGCAATGCAGAATATATCAATTGAAGAGTATCCAGTTTTTTCAATTGAATATTTTCTATTATTTCAAAAGCAGTTTTAGCACCAATATCTGCACTTATGAGAATTTCTTCTAACGAGTCCCAAAAATCACTCGGAATCGAATCACGCATAAATAAATCATTTAAACGAGATAAAAGAGAATTACGCGTTAATGAAAGAGCTTGATTCGTGGCACGATCATCATTTTTATTTTTTCTGAATATTTTCAACGATCACCTTCCACAGTGCAGAGTATCTAAAAATTCATAGAAAATAAATATTAGAACACTGTAGACATTTGATCGATTTTAAGAGATAGCACTTGCGAAGTAGAGTCATTACCCATAGAAACACCATAGATAGCATCACCAGACTCTATAGTAGAACGATTATGTGAAATCATCACAAATTGAGTTTTTTCTCTTAATTCTCTTAATGTTTCAACAAAACGTCCAACATTTGCTTCATCTAAAGCTGCATCAACTTCATCAAGCACTACCATAGGTGCAGGGTTTACCGAAAGCAGCGCAAATAGTAATGCAACAGATGTCATCGAACGTTCACCACCAGAAAGAACGTTGAGATTAGATATACGTTTTCCTGGTGGCTGAGCAAAAATATCCACTCCAGGTTCAGTTTCTTCACCATCATCAATATTTGTCACTCGTAATTCAGCTTGCCCACCACCAAAAAATCTTTGAAAATATTCACCAAATCTTATATTGACGACTTCAAATGTTTCTAAAAATTTTGATTTTATTAAAGTACGCAATTCCTTAATAGCGCCTCTTAATTCGTTTTCAGCCAATTCCAAATCCTCAATTTGATTGGTTAAATAAGTGTGACGTTCTGATTCTTCACTTAAATCTTCAAGTGCCTCTAAATTAACTGGCCCGAGATTACGAAGTTCTAATCTTAAGTCTGCAACACGAGTGCGCAATGATTCTACATCAGCATCTGAAGCTCCAGTTATAGGTAACATAGGCAACATAGTGCTTTGTGGTTCACCCGCAGAAGGCTCGCTTTCTTCAACATGATTAAGTTCATTTGAAACTTTCATCACCACTAAACCTTCAGATGTAAGTTCCATTCCTTCAAGGCTAATTTCTGTCAATAAATTACTAACTAATTTCGCAGTTTCATTCAAATTATTCTCGCTAGATAGTAAATCACGTTCGGCCTCAATCAAGTTACGTTGTTCATCTTGTTTTTTTGTTCGTAATTCACGTTCTAATCGCTCGATTTGTGCTACTGAATCACTCGCTGGACCAATAGACTCTTGATTCTCACGACGCACCAACCGATTATTAATCAAACGTTGCTTATAATCTTGAAGAGATAAAGATAAATCTTGCTGCTCGCGTGACAAAGTAGATAATTGGTTTTGTTGCTGCTCTAATCTTTCAATCGATCTTCGATATTCTTCTTCGCGCTCTTTACGTCGAGCAATTTCAGCAGCTGATTCTGCTTCAGATGACGCTAAAACCCTAGTTGAATCATCCAAAAGCGAAAGCATATTTTCACGTTGTGACGTCACTGCAGTAGAGCGATCTCTTAAGACATTAATTTCATTCGACACTGATGATAATTCAGTTCGAATATCATTTTTCTTTGCTTGCAATACCTCTGCTGTGTCCTCTGAGGTAATTAGTGTTTTCATCGAGAGTTTTAACATTTTTAATTCTGCTAATATCTGACTACAGATTCTACGTTCACGAGCTTTTTCTTGCTCAAAAGCCCTTAGACCATCTTCCACATTTTTCAATTGCATACGGTCATTTACTAGAAGTGATTCTTGATGCTTTATTTTCTCTTCAGCTATTTGAGCTCTCTTAGAAATTTCATTAACGAGATCCATAGCAGCATCTTCTTTTTGAGGTATAGCCTCTAATTCTCTTTTTAATTGGAGTTGTTCCATATGTGCAGTTACTGATCCACCAGAAATAGCACCATTCGGACTTATAACAACACCACTTCGTGTAACGACTGTCCCAAGACCACGGCCAGATATTTTCTTTGCAGTCTGCAAATCTTCAACAATAATGACCCTGCCTAATAAGGTATCCACAAGCGGTCTATATAATGAATCAGTACTAACTAATCGTGCGGCAACACCAACAATACCTTTTTCATTGAAGATATTGAGCGGATAGATATGTTTTAAATCTTTTATAGGATAAACAACAGTAGAACCAAGAGAATTTTTTTCTAGGTATTCGATAGCACTAAAAGCATCCTCAGAAGATTCAACTACTAGTGAAGCAAGATGTTCTTGTAATGCTCCTGCAATTGCATTCTCTAAACCTTCAGGTACATCAATCAAACTAGATAGTAAATCAACAATACCAACTAATTTTTCTTCTGAGTTATTAGCATTTTTTGCTGCATTTATAAGTGATTTTGATCCTCCTTTTCCTGCTGACATAGTACTCAGGAGCCGTTCCAATAATTCCTCACGCTCTTTCAATGCATTCAACGTACCTTTTACACCTGTTAATTCTTTTTCAATAGCATAATAATCTTCCTGCAATTTTCGGGATGTTATTTCAGAACGTGTTAAATCTTGTGTGGCTTCTCCAATACGATGGCTCAGGGTTTTTCGTGCACCTTTTCTGAAAGCAGAACGATTTCTATAAGTTCTAATTTGGTCAGAAAGTTCTTCAAATCGTGCTTGCTCTGCCATTCTGGTACGTTCACGTTCTTCACGACCAGATTCTTGTTCAACAAGGCGACGTTCAATATCTTCACGTTCGGCTTCAAGACGCGCTCTCCGAGCTTCATTTTCTCCCAAAGAACGTAAAATATCACGAGTAAGTGTATCAATATCCACAACTGCTTTCTTACGTATTTCTAAATCACCACGAGCTTTTTCGACACTTGCTGATAATTGAACTATAAATTCATCATCATTCTGAGCTGGTGAATTTTGGAATGTTTTAGTTGAAATTGCTTCTGTCAATTCTTCAGTTCGCTCTTGAATCAAATGCATTCGTTGCTCACCTAGTGCGACAGCTTGTTCTAATCGTAAACCTTCTTCTGAAGTCTCTCTATCAGTTTTCTGTAACTGCTCTAATGCATCTGAACGTTCTTTAAAGTTATTTTCAATTTCAAGCAATTGTTTTTCGATATTTTCCAATCGAGATTGAACCATTTGAAAGTTTTGCGAATTTTGATCATGTTTTGCTTGAGATGCGACTTGTTTTTCTTTAGCTGTTTTAAGATCATATTCAATCACGAATTGAAAAGCTGAAGAAAACTCAGATGTAAGTGCACGATATTTCTCTGCTTTCTTTGATTGCCTTTCAAGTTGTTTCAATCGAGGTTCAACTTCACGAATCAACATTCTTACATGTCCCAAATTATCTCTAGTCTCAACAAGTCTTCGTTCGGATAAAATCAATTGTTGGCGATGTCTTTTTAGATCAGCTGCCTCTTCAATCATTTCTCTTCGCTCACTAGGGCGCATAGCTAAAACTTCGTCAACAAGTCCTTGGGACATATGTGCATATGAATTTTGTCCGACTTGAGCACGACGAAATAAATCTAAAACATCAGTCAAACGAACCTGAGCACCATTAATTAAATACTCGCTTTCACCAGAACGGTGTGCTCGCCTCGTCACAGATACTTCACTGAAATCTATAGGCATCCATCCATCTGAATTGTCTAAAGTAAGAGTAACTTCCGCCATACCCATTTGCCGTCTTTTTTCAGATCCAGAAAAAATCACATCCTCAGTTTTTCGTGCTCTAATTTGTTTTGTGGATTGTGCACCTAGAGCCCACTTAATCGAATCAGCAACATTTGACTTCCCTGAACCATTCGGACCTACAATGACACTCATGCCATTGCCGAATTCAAATTTTTGTCGATCAGCAAAAGCTTTAAATCCATGAACTTCTAATCGCCGAAGGTACACTAGTTAGAATCCTTTTCATTAAATCGCGAATATAATATTTCAAGAGCACGTGACGCTGCATGTTTTTCAGCTTGCTGTTTTGAAGTTCCAATACCACTACCTAACAATTCTCCACTTACAAAAACTTCTACAGCATATTCATTTCTATTGTTTTTATCAGGACCTGATTTTTGAGTTAAAATATATTCTGGACGAATATTCATCTTCTCCCAAACGAATTCCTGAAGTTCACCTTTAGGATTCAATAAAGTTTCGCCTTCAATAAGCAGTTCAAATTCTGGAATAAGAGTTTTTTCAATGAGCATATGTACTTCTTCAAGACCTTGGTCCAAATAAAGCGCCCCAATTAGGGCTTCATACGCTCTCTCAAGATTTCCTTCACGAACTCTTCCACCGGTTCTTTCTTCACCACGGCCTAATCGAAGAGATTCACCAAGTTTTATTTGGGTAGCAATTTTAGATAATGTAGGGCCGCAAACCAGATGAGATCGCCATTCTGTCAATTGACCTTCACTAACATCAGGAAAACGTCGATATAAAGTTCTTGCCACTACCATACCTAGAACTGAATCTCCTAAAAATTCCAATCGTTCATTATCTTCAGTTGGATCTTCGGGATGCTCATTTGCATACGAGGGATGAGTAAGTGCACTATGTAACAAAGTTTTTTCCTGAAAACTAATACCTAAGCGTGCTTCAAGCTCTTCGTATAAGCTCTGTTCAAGTTGCAGTGATTCATCTATCTTGGCAGACACATTGAAGCCTTTACAAAGGAGTACTCTATGGCTTTAAAGAACACTCACCATCTTCTAATTACATTTTTTTGGCCAAATCACATTTCATATGAATCCATTGCCTGCCCAACATTTATGGATCCACAGTTGCTATCCTAGAAACGAGAAGCATTGGTGTCAAGAAAAGTTAATGTGCTTATTCACCCTAACATTCAAGATTTATACAAAAATCTTTCTAAAGAGTCTTTGGAATTACTTCAAATAACTATTGATATAGCCAATAAACAAGGCATTATTTTATGGGCAGTAGGAGGAATTGTACGCGATACAATTCTGAAAAGTCAGTACACGGACCTAGATATAATAGTAGAAAAAAATATCTTCAAACTTATAAATTCAGTTAATAAAATTTTAAGAGGGACAATAAAATGGGAAAAAGATTTTGGAACTGCGTCTATTATTACTGATACAACACGAATTGATTTCGCATTAACTCGGGAGGAATTTTATCGACGAACTGCGAGTCTACCTTCGATCAAAACTGGGGTAACACTACGAAAAGATCTGGAGCGAAGAGATTTCAATGTAAATGCAATGGCACTGTGCTTAAATAATAGTAACGACTATCAACTCCATGACTATTTTGATGGAATTTCATCTCTTAAAGAAAGCACTTTTAGAACTCTCCATCCACTTTCGTTTCAAGATGATCCTACTCGAATTTTTCGAGCTTCCCGACTTTCAATATTTTCACAATTATTCCCTGATACCAAAACCAGAAAAGAAATAGATGAGTTCAAAAATGCAATACAACACTTGTCAGGTAAAAGAGTATGGAATGAACTTTCTGTAATCGCTGAAAGGGGTCACTCTGCAAAAGTATTATTACTTTTAGAACAATGGAAAGTACTGGAACAAATCAACCCCCAATTAAAATTATCCAATAAATCTCATACCATTCTAAAGTACAGAAGGCAGCCTTTGCTCGCTGAACATCTAATTGTAATTATGCTAGTACCATTAAAATTAGATCATGCATTAGCTATTCTTAAACGTCTTAATGCTCCTAAGATCACATTCCAATTACTAGAAGATGTTAGAAAATTGATACAATCAGAACTTGAAATAAACTTTAGAAATCTTCAAAAATTGTCAGAAACTAGTGATGAATCAAGAAAAATAGCAAAATGGTTTGATAAAAATAAACAAATCTTAATTCAAAACAAAATTAAAAAAATTGAAAAAATAAAACTTTTCTTAAATGCTGAAGATTTAGTAAGTTTAGGCATATCGCCTGGACCAGATATAGGTAAACTATTGCAAGCACTTCGTGAAGAGCAATTCTATGGAAGAATTCAATCAAAACGGCAGTCTTACTTATTTGTAAAAAAATATCTTAATAAAAAGTGAAACAATTATGACGAATTCAAACGCAAGAAAATGTCATGTATGCTCTTCATCTGTTGAACAACATTCCTTAGCTGAACAATGTATTATGTGTTCAAATTACTTTTGCCTCAACCCTTATAATTCTGATGAATTTCGTGACTGTGGAGATGCAATTATTGGTCCCAGCATGGGAGTAGAATATTGGTGTGAACCTTGTTTAGAAAAATTAAATGTCACAGAAGAAGAAAATTCATCTACTCCTCCTGCTCCAATCTTTGGACAAATATCTCAAGAAAGTAATTATCTTCCACCAACTAATCAAACGAGTAATATAAATACTACAGAAAATAATCCACCACCCTTAAAGAAAATAGAGAAAAAAACTAGACGCTATAGAAGAATAAAAAATTAAGAAACAAATGCCTAAACTTATCAATCGTAATACTCAACGCAGACCAACACCTTCACCTACCAATAATGCAAGGCAGCACTCAACTTTTTCCTTAATATTTTGGTGCGCTATGGGTGCAATTATTGGCCTAGAGGCCAGTAATTTATCAGCCGCAGCTTTAAGCTGGTTTCAATTATTCTTAATTGTAATTATTGCATTCTATATTGCCCGAACTTATAGAATTTTTGCCAAAAAAATTATCAATAAAAGAAGACAATCTAGTCTCAACAACAAATAAGTTGCTTCTATAAAATTTTTAAGATCTAATTCTTCATTGTTTGTTGTTATTATTAACATAAACAAGAGAACGTTCTCGATAGAGCGCATCAAAACTTATTCACCATCATTCCTCATATTGGGTTGAAAAGGTTAGTATATATCTGAGGAAATTTTAGAGATAAGTGCAGATTATGACTGAATTCAAGCCCGAACTAGTACATGACAACGAAAGATATAAAATAGAAGACACGGATCTTAAGTCTTTCACTATGTCACGTACTATTCTTCACCCTAACCAGTCAACAAGAGGTCATTCACATCCATGGCCAGAAATATATGTTTGCACAGATGGTGAAGGCACATTAATACTCAACAGTCCTAATGAAAAATTCACTATTAAAAGAGGTGATTTACACAAAATTAGTAGTAATCGTTTTCATAAAGTGGAAACTATAGATGGTATAGAATTTCACTGCTTTTTCAGAGGTACTCGAGAAAATTAAAATTACCCGATCTGAGTTATTTTTGGCCACCACGAATAAACCAATTTAATTCAACATGATCATAATTATGTGACGGTGTAAAACCAGCACGAAGTAAAAAATACATCCCTCTTCCATTGATTAATGGAATAACAGCCCAAAAATTATTAATCTTCACTCTGGCTAATTTTCTTTCTACAGCTAGCAGAGCTTTTGTTCCGTAGGCATGGCCACGATCAATATTATTCACAATCAAAGAATGAATTGTTACATCGTTCTCATGGGGAATATTTTTCATCAAAAACAGTTCACCGACATTCTTGCTCTGCACACGAATTTCATGTCGATAAATTTCTGGTTCCAAAGATCCAAGTGAATCAATAATTTTTTTTGAGATATCAGTAGATGAGTCAGAAAAATTCTTAACTAATTCACCTTGAGATAAACTTACTTCATCATACCGCGCCCAAAATCCACTCATTTAGACAACCATTCATGTACAGCATTACGAACATCACTAACTGCAACGTGACGTATTTCTGGATTAGGTAAAGCATCAAGAAAAAGAGAACCATACGATCGGTTACTTACGCGACTGTCTGCAATAATAAAAACACCCCGGTCAGTTGAACGCCGAACAAGTCTTCCAAAACCTTGACGGAATTTTAGAATGGTTTGAGGTAACGTATATTCCGAAAATGGATCTTGATACTGCTCAGCACGTCCCTTAAAAATAGGATCACTCGGGACAGGAAAAGGTAAACGAGTCAAAATTATTTGTGACAAGGTATCACCAGGAATATCAACACCTTCCCAAAATGCTGAAGTCCCGAAAATGACTGATTCTGGATCTTCTTGAAGTCTTCTAATTAACCGCCGCGGAGAACCATCTAATCCTTGTGCAAGCAAATTTAAATTATTCGCACTAAATTCTGCTCTCAACATGTTCGCCGTATTGCGTAATGAGTTATGTGAAGTAAACAATGTTAATGTTCTTCCTCTGGAGGTCATCGATGCTTCAGTAATCAAGTGGGATAACTCTGCTTGATAATCAATATGATTAGGATCTGGAATATCATCAATAACTAAAACCAAAACATGGTCTTGATAATTAAATGGAGATTGGATTTCAATAGTATCAACATCCGAAAATCCAAGACGGTTTGCTGTAATGTTAAACGAATCATTTGCACGTATAGTTGCACTAGTCCCAACAACGGAATGAAGATTGGCAAAAAGAGATTCGTGCAATATTGGAGCAACATCCAATGGGGCAGATTTTATTTTCAATTCCCCCTCTCCAACAGAAATCCAGACAATATCATCTGGCATTTGGTGCAACACAGCTCTACCCAAACATAATCTATAATCATTGACTATCGAATTAATTTTTCTTAACTGCACTAATACAGAACTAATAGAATTATGAATCTCACTTTGTGCAGCATCGATAATTGCATCTATTTCTTGCAGATTTTTATTAAGAAATTCTAAAGCAACGTCTAATTCAATAGTACTTTCTTCCAGTTCAATCCAATCAGAGTATGAACGATTTACTTTGGACAGAACAAGATCAAACCGTCGAGGGCGTTTATCATTTTCATAATGCTCTCTAGCGAACTTTCTAAGCTGTTGAATATATGTTTTAATCATCCTTACAGATTCATCAGCGGCTGTATGAATTCTCTCATATCGGGCATTAAGTAGCTTTTTATCTATATTTGGTAAATTTTTTATTACATCTTTTAACGTATTCTCTAATGAAAAATTGCTGTTAATATCCTTATTACTAATTTCATTAAGAAATTCTCTCAACGCACGAGGATCAAAAATCGAACCAAATTGTTGTGTAGTTACATCTTCTAACCGATGCACTTCATCCACTACTAAATGATCAAACGAAGGCAATAATTGTTCATCGTGTATAAGATTTGAGATTAATAAAGCATGATTAACTACCACCAAATGCGAATTTTCTGCACGTTGTTTGGCGCGAGCAATAAAACACTGTCCTCTTTTCACATAATCACATGGGCGTTGTAAACAATCAGAACCTTCTGCAGAAATTTTATTCCACACAGGCCGCTCTTCAGAAGTAATATAAAGCTCACTTAAGTCTCCAGTTTCAGTAGTTGGAATCCAATTTGCAATTCGGCCAAACAAGCGTGCTTCTACTTGATTAAGAGAATGGTTTTGTGCAATTGCTTCTTGCCATCGTTCTAAACAAAGATAATTAGACCTACCTTTTAATTCTGTAAAATACAATTCATCTACATCATCTAGTGAGCTAGAAGATATACTCTTAATCGCCAGAGGAATTTCTTGATCCATCAATTGATCTTGTAAGTTTATGGTATGCGTAGAAACAACAATGCGATCATTATTTCTACCAGCATGAATCAAAGCAGGTATCAAATATGCTAAAGACTTACCTGTGCCAGTTCCAGCTTCAATTAATAGCTGCCCACCGTAAGCTAAATATTTTATAAAAGCATTAGACATTAAGTATTGACCTTCACGAATTTCATAATCGGGAAGAAGTTCAGGAGAAGATTCAATACTTAAAAAAACTTTCTCAATATCAGTGCTAGTAACATGCTGAATTTCATTAATTGGGGCTAATGTCTCGTTGGTAGGCACAGATATAGATGAAAAAAGTTCATTACTAATTTTTTGCTCAGAATAACTGCGGAAATTCTCTATTTCATCATCCGCAACAATATCTTCGATTAAAGTAGTTAAATTCCAATTGGCAGATTTTGCCATAAAATAGAATTGTGCAAGCAATTTTCCTGGCGTCGATTTAAGTCGTTCCAATAATTTTAAAAATACATCTCGAGTAACTTCAGCATCAGCAAGTGCACGATGTGCAGAGTTATGTTCAACTCCTACTAATTCTGCAAGAGAGCTTAAATCTAAATGAGAAGCACGAGGAAATAATATTGAAGAAAGCTCCCAAGTATCATAATTTGCATTCGAAAAATCTATACCGACATTAGCCAAAAAAGCCAAATCAAACTTAATATTCTGCCCTACAATTGCAGCATCACCTATAAAGTTAATAAGAGTGGGAAGTACGTCGCCAATCTGTGGAGCATTTTTAACATCTTCATTTGTTATGCCAGTTAATTGTTCTATAGCTTCTGGAATAAATCGATTCGGATTAACAAACGTCTGAAAAGATTCAATTTTTTCACCTTGATAGTTGAATTTTGCTGCACCAATTTCAGTAATTGCATCTGTCGAAGAATTTAATCCTGTAGTTTCAAGATCTAAAGCAACAAAATCAATAGTCAACTTGATAACTCTTCTCTAGAGTAGGGCATTATAAATGTATCTCATTCGAAAAACTTCTACTATTTAATTTATGAACTAATCTAAACTACCATTAACAAACTTCACCCATTTATTATCGATATTTTTATGCGCAGTATGAAAATTCCCTTGATGGAGTTCTTCCAATAGTTCAGAACCAGATTGAATGTTTTTGGAGAATACTGTAGCAAATGTCCCTATCCCAGAAGTCGAATGAGCATCGCTACCTCCAGTTCCTGATAAACCTAAAATATTAGCCACTTCAAGTGCAAAATAATTTTCCTGCGGAGTATTCGAACCATTCGCTACTTCAATGGAATCAACATACTTAAAAACTTCCATTTTTTCAGCAGCTTCTTCAGGGGAAAAATCAAATTTTTCCCCAGTCCTCATTGCAGTCACTGGATCAAAAAGCCTTCGGAAAGGGTGTGCAACAATTATAAAAGC
>CEQM01044880.1_pt1 | contig 12983 bp, 15 predicted proteins | sample 531111 | NCBI WGS metagenome assembly CEQM01 (sample SAMEA2621278, study PRJEB7988) | marine metagenome | biome: marine biome (ENVO:00000447); feature: deep chlorophyll maximum layer (ENVO:xxxxxxxx); material: "saline water (ENVO:00002010), including plankton (ENVO:xxxxxxxx)" | depth 120 m
TCATCTAAATTTAGTATATCTTGTAAATATACTACAAGTTCATCACTAATAGACATTTCGGAAGTAAGATTCAAAGTAGCTTCTACTTCTCGTTTTACAACTTTCTTATCTAGTAGTTCTGAGTTTTTTATCTTTGCCAAATCTTGAACATCTCCTTCGAGTTCATAGATTGTGTGGTCAAAGTCAGTCTGTACCATATCGTCTGGGTCTGATACAGTCTTTCTAATTAACTGCGGTAAGTTAAGTTCATGCCATGTCCATGTCCAATCATCTTCAATAAGTAAAGCACCTGTCTTTACTCTATTTCTATGAAATGATGTAGTCATTGGACTGCCTGGGTACACAATATTTCGTTGAGTATTCTCGTGAGCATGTAAGTCTCCAGCAAATACAGTCTTAAACTTATCAAACCTTTCTAATTCAACTTCAGGTACTACATGAGGTGGTATCTCTCCTCGAACATGAGTAAATAATATATCTGCGTCAATCGATTCTATACTACCTTTTCTATGTAGGTCTGCATACGGAAGGATAGCCCAGTCATCTTCTACATAAGTTGTATCGATAACCTCGACTAATCCATTCACGTCTGAAGTTGCTTTCTTCAGGTTGGTGAAGAAAGTTTTGTTTTTCCTAGTTGCTTCATGATTACCATCATAAATAACAGTAGGAACTGTTACTTCTCTAATAAAATCAAAGTAGAGAGTAAGTTCGTCCATAGAAGGGACTCGGTCAAACAAGTCCCCACCTATGATGTGTAGTTCACAGTCTTTTTCTAGCTCATGTATTTGTTCAAAAAACATTTGATACCTTTTGGTTGCCCAATCAGTAGGAACATTTTTCTGCCCGAGTTTTATGTGCCAGTCTGCTGTGAATAAAATCATGCTACGAAGTCTTCTCCTGGTTGCCAACCACAACCTGTAAGTCCATCTTCTTTAAGAGCAGCAAGAGTTCTTGCAATTTCTTCATGGTTTCTACCTGTGTCTAAACCGTTTACTGAAACGTGCTGAATGTACCCCATATCGTCTAAGATAAAAGTTGCTCTGTAAGGAACACCTTCTTCTTCGTTTACGATACCAAGTTCTTCCGCTAAGTAAAGTCCACAGTCAGCAGCTAACCAATGGTCAATATTTCTAATGCCACCGTTAACTTCTCTCCATGCGTGTTTGCAGTACTCATTGTCTCCAGATATACCTATTACAGTAGCATCTTCTGTTAGACTATCAAATCCTGCGATTTCTGTTGGACAAATAAAAGTAAAGTCTTTAGGGTAAAAATAAATTACTGCCCAACCCATAATGTCGTGGTCAGCAATAACCCCGATTTCATTATCTTCATTAACTCCCTGTAGTTCAAACTCAGGGAACTTTTGTCCTACTCCAATCATGATACGTCAAACTCCTCGTCTACAGTCTCACCAGATTCTGCACCTTGTACTCTTTTGAGTAGCTCTAGTTGAGCGTCAGGTGTAGGTCTAGGTAATACGTCGTCCATAGACTTAAGGTCAGCAATAAGTTCTTGCTCCCAGTCTTCCAACGCTCTTGGTTTACACTTAAGCATTTGCAGTTGATACTCAACATTAAATACCTGTGGTCCAGTCTTCAATCTCTTGAAGTATATATCCCACCCTGTCTCTGTGTCAGTAGGATTACCGAGGTCTTCCATAGCCACTAAGATTTGGTCAAAGAGTTTCCTCTTTAGATTAACAACTTTGACAGTTTTGTCAGAGTAGTCAATGCCCTGGACTGCATAAGCCCAACCGCATTTTAAGTCAGGGTAAAAATCACGAACATGGTCATGTTCGATATTATTAAATGTCTCGGAGTTCCTATCGAAAGACAAACACTCCATAGGAATGTTTTTGTTGTTTTCGCCTTTTATCCAATAGACATATCTTGGAAGTAAGTCACCGACTAAACGTATGTGGTGGTCTTCCTTGTTGCCAAAATTGTATGTTTCAATCTTGGACTTTTGGGCTGAGCCCTTAGTTGTATTAAAGCCAATAGCCATAATATTCTCCTTATAATGTCTCCTCGTATTTGAAATGAACCTTTCCATCTCGAATCTCGAGCAGTCTGTTTTGGTTAATCGTGTCCTCACTTACTTGACAGAAAATGAGGTCTAAAGTGGTGTCTTTCGTCTTGGTGTACTCATACTGGTTGCGGAACGATGCGACACCTACATATTCTGCAACTTCTTTATCGCTATAAGTACGACCTTTCTCGAGCAGTTCCTTTGGGTTTACCAAGAAGGAGCTACCGTGGAAATTCTTTTCATAAAACTTAAACGTTTTATCGTAATAATTTTTTGGTGTGATTCTATAAGTAATGATTCTCATAATGGTAATGATATCAGCAACATTTCCATTAGTCGCTTCTAGAATCTTCTTCCAGTCAAAATATATCATATATTATACCAAAAATATGAGGGGTTGTCAAGAACTATTTTTTTCATGTATTTAATTCAAATAAAGTTTCTGTTACTTAATGTTTATCTTATAATCTTGTTTTACATAATATCCCATTCGCGCGTTAGCTTGTCTAGCTGCCGTCTTACCTTTTAAATGGATATCTACTATTTTTGGTTGGATTTTTCCTTCTTTTTTACGGATAACCCTACCAATTAACTGTGTGAGGAGAGGTTCGTTATTTACTGGTGTAGCAAGTACTAAACAACTGAGAGAGTCTAAACTAATACCCTCAGAGAATATTGATTGTGTTCCAAATAAGATATTCTTATCAGCACCTATTCTCCGCATTGTATCTTCTCTTTCTACAAAATCCATATCTCCAGTTATGCAAACCGAATTTTCACCAACTAATCGTTGACAGACTTTTAAGAACGCTACTCTATCCGATACTACTAGTACCTTATGCCCTTCGGCAGCATATGTTGACGCAATCAGAGCCACACTATGAACATATTCTTCGTTCTGTGCTAAATGATTGATTCTTTCTGCCCAAGGAGTAAAGCTTCCATCAAGAAATCTTATTTCAGATTTTATGACATCAATTTCAGGTGTCATGTAATTTTCTTTTGGCGGCTTAAGTACTGTGTTCCCAAAGTAATCCCTGAATACTACGTGTCTGCCGTCCTTCCTCTCCAACGTTCCCGTCAGTCCTATCTTGTACCTCGCAGGCATTTCGTCTATTATTCGGGTAAACGTAGGGCTTGAAACGTGATGCATCTCGTCCAAAACGACTGTCCCGAATAAATGTTTTATCTCCTCTATCTTGCGGTATAAACTCTGAATGTTTCCAACGACTATCGGGGACGAAGTGTCGAAGCTCCCGCTTCCTATTCGCCCAGGTGTAAGGTTGAAACACTTTTTTACTTCCTTTTCCCATTGATTCCTCAAATTAGTTGTGTGTGTTACTACAAGTGTTTTCTGACCAAGCTTTGCAGCTATAGCTAAACCTGTAAATGTCTTTCCCCAACTAACCCAAGCGTTAATTATACTGTTGTCTTCGACTGAATCAAAAACCTCTTGCTGGGTCGCACGTAACTCGAACTTAAATTCTGGAAACCCTATCGGCGCTTGTACGCGTTTGTCGATAATTTCGTAATCCTCTGGTATCAAATCCAATCTGCCGACAGGTATGGAAACCAAACCTTCTCGCAATGGGCGAATTGTTTTGATTATCATAGGTGGGTCTTGTGGCATACGGGGAGGTAACGAATACGTAAGCTCTCTTTCGAGATTTTCAAGGAAAACAGCATCTCCTTGAAGCTGTATTCTGTTACTTATGACCGCCTTCATACAGGTAGCCACCCTACGATTATATTACCAACAATAAAAAAGCATGTAAGTAGTCCTACAGATTCTATAAACCACTGCCATCTATCCCTGTCTCTCACGCTCCTAATCTCCTCAATAACTCTAAGTCCTCATTCCGCCAACGCATTTGTTGTTGGGGGTGATTATTATCCCATGGACTGCTCCACCCTGTTTTTTGTTTTCTTTCGATAACATGTTGTGGTAGATAGTCCTTCATAATTACTCTCATTAGATACTTTGTAGTACCTAAATCAAGTCCTTCAATATGTTTGAATCTTGTATCGGTAGGTAAACTCATATTATAGTGTACATACCGTTGCGTAAGTAATGGTATTCTAGCCTCCATGCCAAATAATCCTACTGTTTGGTCAGTTGCAAGAATATTCTGTTCTGATGTTGTAAGCAAATCTATAAATAAGGTATTAGCTTTATCATCTGAACACTCAAATACTCTTCTAGGAAACCATCTCCATTCTTTTGCCTGTTGTATCATTGACTTGTTATACTCAGGATTCCATCTTTTATCATGGTGTAAATAACCTGAAAATAACTCGTCTCCACTATCTCCTGTTAATACTACTTTACAGCCATCTTCAGCAGCTGCTCGTGCTAGTTTGTAACGAGGCCCTTGTCTATTATGGTCAGACCACAAGTAATGAGTACCTGCTAGCCAAGTTTTACCTAGAGCTATTCTTTCATCTCTACTTATATCTACTTTTTTGACTTCTCTGCCCCATAATTCGCCAGATTTTAGTGCCATTCTACTTTCTTCTTGGAAACCCCAATGTTCATGAGTATTTCCCTTTTCATTTGTATATCCACAAGTGTAAAGTGTTATGTCTTTTGTACTTTCTCGGCATATACTAGCGACTAGTTGGCTATCAAACCCGCCGCTCAGAAATATAGCGTGTTTATTGGTAGAATCACCATAATTTGCTACTTTCAGTATTGATTCTTTTGTCTTTTCTCTAAATTCTTCTGCATCAAATTTTTTCTTATGAAAACTAAACCAGTTCCATAAGTTTCTTCTTGTGAGCTTGTAATTTTTGTCAATATCAAACTCTAAATACCCACCTGGCTCTACCTTGTGGATATTCTTCCAAATACATTCATCTCCCATAGACCCAAATTTCATTTCATGGGTTTGTAACTCTTTATGTAAAAAGGACTTACAACTAGTACTAAACTCAAAGTTGTTTCCGTCCCACTTCCACCACAATGGTTTTGTACCAAATTGGTCTCTAATAAGAGTTAATTTACTGTGTTCTGGCATATAGTAAGCAATGGAGCCATGCCAATCACTCCATTCTAGTACGGATACTCCGTATTTGTCTAACATTTTTGCTAGCCACATAGTATCATTCTTTTCTCTACTGTCGTACATTTCGCCATTAAAGAGAAGAATATTACCATTTGGGGTTTTTACAGGTTGAGTTTGATTAGACCCTGTAATATCTAATAAACAATGTCCTAGACTAAAAGTGTCATCTTCCCAATAGCTTGATGCATCGGGGCCGCGATGTTCTTGTTTTTGTAGCATTAGTTTTGCTACTGTTAAAGTCTGTGTTGTTCCTACAAATCCGCACATTATTCATACTTCCATTGAAAGCCTTTATTTAAGTTTTCTTGACCTACTTTTGGTAGCCATAAAACTATACTCATTTTCTCTCCACCGAGAAGAGGCGTTACTCTGTGTTTTACTAGTCGGTCATATAAGATAATTTCTCTGTATTTACATGAAAAATCTTTATTTGACTCTATTTCAAAGTTTCCGCCTTCATACTCATGGTCAGGCGTAATATTGATACTAGCAGATACCCAGCCCATATTCCCATCAGTATGCCATTGTAGTCCTTCACTATCTTTTAAGTAGTGCATAATGTGTGCATAAGAGTCTGGTCTAAAAGTTATCTTCTCTTTCCAGTTATCTTCTGCTATTTTTCGAACTTTCTCAAAGAGCCAAAAAGGACTATTTATAGAGTAATATACTCTATCTACTTTATTTAAGTCATTATTACTAGCTAGTTGAATTTGTCTTGACGGATTGCTAATTGCTAACTCAGCATAATCACGGAAAAATTGGGCATCTTCTTCACTAATAAAATCCCTAATCTTCATTACCGTCATGATTCAGTTCCGTAAGCTCCTTTTGTATCTTTTTAAAATCTTTTTGTCTTTCTACTACTTTCCAACTAATTATAGTATCTTTATCAATATCGTCCCATTTACCAAACTCTAAATCATAACAAATCATCTTGTCATTTAGAGTTTGTGACCATTTTTCTGAATTTTTTATTCTGTTGTTCTCTGGTATATACTTAGAGCAAAGAGTTAATTCTCTCTGTTTTTGATTGCCAGAAATAAGACTTGTATATTCTACTAATACAATGCCTTTTTGTAATTTTTCTACTATTTTATCTAAGTCCATTTAAATACTCCACAAAGTTATCATATCCACCGATATTTTCTCCATCAATCCTAATCTGTGGGAATGTCCTAGCAGTAGGAAAGTTTTTCGCAACAAAATTCATATCATAATCAGTTCCTAACTGCTTATACTCGTAAGTGTGGTGCGTTTCTTGGATAAATGATTGGGCAGCAAACTTTGCTTTGTCACAGTAAGGACAATGTGTTTTTCCAAAAATTTCTATTTTCATATTTTTCTCCATGTGGACTTTTGTTTTTCTTCGGCAAAGTCATATATTGCCATCGGTAGCCCATCTCTATACATTACTCCTGCCCATGTTATCTCGACAGGTGGTGGACTCTTTTCTGCGAAAGGAAAAGGGCAATCTTTTAGCCACAATACGGTTGCCGTAGTCTTTTTCTCTCGTTTTCTAATCTTGTGATAGTGTATTTTTACTGTTTCTGTCTTTTCGTAGTTAAATACTCTACCATTATTGTCAATGAAGAACTTACCTCTGTGCCTCATTAGACCTGTAATATCTTCTATCATGTATCGTAGCGGATATATACTATTCATTGGACTTTGTATTCTGCGAGTTCCAAGACTATGCCCTGACATATTTTTGTCGTCAAGTACTTGGTCATCTAGCCATAATATTCCGTCTAAATACTCTACATTATCACTATGTATTACGAAACAAGGAAAGCATAAGTCATCTTTATCCGTGACTAAATACTCCTGCATTTCTTTTTTTCTTTTTTCCATGTGCCAAATTCTACGCTGTGCGCGTCTGCGAGCTTGGTAACTCCTGTTCATTCTGCGATTCAATAAACTTCCTTATTATTGGTTGTGCTTCAGTTAAGGACATTTCTTCATATACCCACTTAAATCCATCAAATCCCCACTCATCTGGCTTACTTTCTATATACCTTAGTCCTGGCATATGTTTTTGAAAGAACATCAGTATTGAGTGTGTATCTTCGTACATATCCATTATTGAATTTGAACAACCATTTATGCGTTTTACCCATTCTGGAGTCCAAATATAAGCATTTGCATCAGCAAACTGCGGGATTGGGAACAATGATACTGTCGGGTCTTTTATCCAAGCCCTATCCCATATACAGTATTTTCTTATCGGGTCAATAAACATTGCATGATGATTAGGTATTATCCTAACATTAGCAATCATTTCCCCACTAGGATTGTTAATCCATAAAAAATAGGAGTGTTTATCCAAATCATCTACTGGATTCATCACTCGTCTGTTTTCTACTACAAATGCCTGTACTCTTTCTTTTAGCATTGTAGCATATTCTTCTTTTGTCATTTCGCTATAATGACAAGCTACTTTAGTATACCCACTATCGTAAGTATGTTTTCCTATGTATTCTCTCGCTGAAAGTTTTATATCTTTACGCATGTATTTTTACGTTTTTTACTTCGCCTCTAGTTATGTTTTCGTCGCCGTACAACTGTCTTTTATCTTTTTTATCTGTATATCCATCTTTTTCTACATAATACAGCATTAGAGTTGTACACCAGTCGTCTCGTAAACGGTGTCGACCGTGATATGTCGTTGCACCATTAAATATGACAGCATCACCTTGCATACACGATATTACTGAGTCTGCATTTTGCTGTCCTTCAATCCATGGGTGGTCTTGTGTTTTTGTTAGAAACCCAATAGGCCACATATGGTCTGATATTTGTATAGATACTACATACTCATATGTCCAATGATTTTTGTGCCAACCTTGAAAAGTATTGTTTGACCATTTACGTAATCCTGTAGTGGATAAAGACAGTTTTTTACCTAAAATACCCTCTACTTGCTTCAAATAAGTCAATCCAATAGAGTCTGTAAGAGCTGTGCCTTGCACAATATAAAACATTCCTCTTTTATCTTTTTGTTTTATTGCTCGTTTGTTTTGTATTCGTAAGTTTAAGTAATGCTCAATAGTTTGACACTCATGCGTATCCATGAATGATTTTTGTAAAATTGGTTTCATTTTAAATCTTCTAAAATTGTACTAAAATATTTAATACCTTCTTGATACCTAAAAACACCGTCTGCTGCGGACTTTTTAGCTTGTTCAAGTTCTGCACACTTGTAGCACTCTCCACAAGGGACATAGCCTGTAATATTACCCTCTTTATCTTTTAGTGTTGCTTTTGGCATAAAACAAGTCCATATTGTATCTAACAATTTTGGCTCATGTCTTACAATAAGTGCATACATTTCTGCTTTTGTAAGAAAGTCAAGTGGATTTAGTATTTGTGGTATATCTTCTATAACTTTTTGTAAATCTACACCTGTACCATCTAGCACATCACTACTGTAAAGTGCCATAATTTTGCGATATTCTCTAAACTGTAAGCGCATACGCATATCATCTTCTGCGTTTGCTCCCATCATAAACCATTTTAGTTTTGCACCGCCAGGTTGCCCTAATACTACGGACATAAAGGCAGAAAGCCCCGATACAATTATCGGGACTTCCTTAGTGTGTGGCAACATTGAGAGCATACTCATATCATTACCATATGGTAAGTTGAAATACTCTGCTTGCTTTTGTGTATAGAACGCCATTGCGTCTGCGAACAGACCATAGCGCTGCTCATACCAATGTACACAAAAAGGCTTTAATCTGGGGTCTCGAACTGCGTACAGTAAAGCTGCTGTAGATTCGATACCTGCGGATAAAGGCATATATGTATTGACATCTGGGTGCTTGGCTATTGCCTCAGTCATTTCTTGAGTAGTTTTCAAAGTCCGATTTACGGTCTTTGAGACATTAACTGATTTTTGTTTATGTTGGCTCACTACTCCTCCCAGGGCTGTTTTACTTCTAGTTGCATATCACTAATGACGTTTGCTGTTGCCTTATCCCTAAGCTTAACCATGTCTTTCATTGGCTTAAACTTAGAGTTACAAACGACTTCAGTCATTACATAGTTTTGGGGCATAACTAAATTTATTAAAACAAGGGCTGCCTCATAGGGGTCAATGAAATAATCACCTTCCTCTACTCCCTCCAAAACTTTACTATTAGTCCAACCCATACTAACATTGTGTAAACGACACTTGTCTTTGTATGGATAGTCCACAGCTTTTGCAATACAATAATCTCTCAACTCGGCTTTATCACTTTCGTAAATGCTCGCACCAATACTATAATAGCAAGTTGCTGAGCCTGTGTTGATGATAACCTTTTCTTTTTCTTTCCATTGTGTATGTAGGATTTTTAGAATTTTATTCTGTATTCGAGGATACCACGCATGGTTAAACACGACCTCAGCGTCCCAACGAAGAATGTCATTGATGATGTGGTCACCATTTCTCTCCTTCATGTCAAAACCGCTAGACCTACTGTAGCCTCTTACTTCCGCTCCATTAAACACACAGTACTCATAAATTTCTTTACCAATACCACTTGTGTGACCTGTTACTGCCACTCGTTTTCCTCTTAACATTTCCATTCAGTTTCCTAAAAAATTAAAATTGGCTTCATTGCTACATACATAAACCATATCATGAAAGCAAAGCTTCCAAAGGTAAGTACGTCATTGCATAGTTGTCCGTTTGAACAGACTTTTTGCTTCCATGCAGACCACTTTTCTACTGTATGCTCAATCCAGCTATATATGATTTGCTTTTCCATTTTACTTATAAAATTTATCCCACTTACCAAATGAGTAGTCGTCTCCGATTTCGAAGTCGCAACCCACAGGGCAATTAGGAATCGAAACACCTCGATCTTTTTGAACGAAGGATTTCAGGTTACTACAATAGACCTCCATTTCATCTTCTGGAACTTCGGCAAGAATCGAGTCGTGCACTAGTCCGAAGATTTTGGAGTTCATTCCATTTCTATTGATGTAATGTTGCATATCTATCGCACCCAATAGGTTTATGTCTGATGCGACTGATTGTACAAGAAAGTTAATTCCAGACCTTACTTCGTGAGACGCAATACCTTTATCTCTTGATTTAGCATTGGGAAGCCTACGCTTCCTTCCGAACTGTGAATAAATGAAAGCATTAGAACGAATAAACGCTCCACAGTCATCTAACCACTTTTTCAGATTAGGGAATGATTGGAAATACTCTGCAATAACTCTACTTGCATCTTGCATTGAGAACTCTGAGCCAGAGTCCTTCGTAACCTGCCACGAAATCTTAGCTGGGCCAGCACCGTACATTATACCAAAGGTGACAGCCTTCGCCTGTTGACGCTTAGCGCCGTAGAGTTCATCTACTTGGTCGACTTCGCATGGTAGATTAAAGACTTGTTTTGCGATACTCGAATGGAAGTTGCCTCCACTTTTGAATACCTCTTGCAAGCCCACGTCTTTCGCCAAGACTGCGGCAACATACACTTCTGCCGTTGTCAAGTCCATAGAGACGATTTTGTGTCCCTCTCGTGCTTTGATACAACCTTTTACAGTCGGGTTGTCTCTAGGCAACTGTTGCATATTCAACTTACCACTAGAAGATAGACGGCCCGAAGTAGTACCGTGCAGGTTAAACCCTGTACGTAATCTACTATCCCTATCAAGATTTGGTATAATTTTATCAAGATAAGTTGTTTTAATTTTGTTCTTCTGTCTAATTTCTAGTATGTGTTTGGGTACTGTGTGTTCTTCTGCAAGTTGTCCTAAGACTTCTGCATCAGTACTATGGGCACCTGTACCCGTCATCTTACCCGTTGGGGTTAGATTGATGTAGTCAAATAAAAGGGAACGTAGCTGAACAGTTGAGTTCGGGTTAAAGTCTTTGCCCTGTGCCTTCTCGAAAAGTCTCACTTCAGGAAATTCGTATAGTTCTGCAACTGCCTTCTCTATATCTTCCTGCATTACACCCTGAGCAAACTCTAGTCGCTCACGGTGGAAGGGAACTCCATTGTTCTCTACTTGTCTTAAAAAGTCGCAACCCTCAAGAAGAAGATTCTCATAGACCCATAAGAGTCTTTTATTCTTCTCAATAGCTGGTCTCATTTTTTGATACAATGCCATTGTAACTACTGCGTCCATAGCCGCATAGTTCTGCATAATATCAAAAGGTATCATGTCATAACTAAATGACTCTTTTAGTATGCCATGTTTTCTACGATACTCAATACCCCAATCTTCTAACGGTTTTTCATAATCTCCATAAGGAGTATGCTTCATTGCTAGTTGTTTTAGTCCATGAGTACCTGGGTTTTCATCGAACATATAATGCATGAGCATTGTATCTTCGAAGTTTGGAAACTCGAAATTAAAATGATAAATAAACCATTGTAAATCGAACTTCGCATTGTGAAATACTACAGTCTTCTTGTTGAAGAGTTCCTGCATTTTTGCTTCGACATCTTCATCAATTACGTCTGCGTCACAATATATACCGTGATCAGGCTCGTAAGACATAGAAAATCCAAGCATATAACCGTCCCTACAATATAACGCACTTGTTTCCGAGTCAAGGGCAATATAGGGTAAAGGGGCGTCCACAGCGCGTTGTAAAAAATCCATGATTGTTTCTTTGTCTTGTATGCCATAACATTTATCCTCTGATAGTTTTTCTATCTTTAGTTCACCGCTAACATAGCCTCCAATACTTTCTACTGCTTCTTCAAAGGCTTTCTTAGCTTCAGGTTTAAATTTAATAATGGCAGGATTCATAAGTGCAAGAAACTTCTCGTCTATTATCTTACCATTGTATTCTGTCACAGATGTTTTTCTAGTATATTGTTTAAATGCTTCTGCACCAACTAGAATTACCCATTCGTAATCATCTGTATCTATTTCTAAATCAACATCTTTCTTAAGAACTTTCTTGACAGAACTATCAGAACATAATGCAAAACGGTCAAATTCGAACTCGAAATATTTATCGAAGTTCGTACTAGATGGTTTTGTTTCTATAAGTGCTACTTGAGCCATTCTAATAATTCTCCATAAGTTAATGTTTTAAATAAATGATAATCCAAGTGATGTTTAAATGTTTGCCTGTTCAAATGGAACTGACCTTCACCTGTATTACCTCGGTGTTGTTTATTGGAGTATCTCATTTCTTTTCCAATATCCTCTGCATGAACTTTGAATATTAGTATCATATCCTTAAAGAATACTCCATAAAAAAGAATATCAAATTCTTCTTTTTTGACTTGCTGAATATTACAATCCCAGTCATAATCTTGCCACTCATGATACATAATATCACGGTTGGCTTCGCATTGTAAAGCTTTGAACAAGTTACTGTCCGTTATTTTCAATTCTGCTTTCTTCTGTACTCGTGAGAATTTACATTCGATTCTACTACCATCAAATTTATCAAATAGGTCGAATGATAACTGTTCACTATTTTCTGCACGAATAATCTTCTTAATCATTATCTCGGCAACTGTGCCAAATCTACGAGTATGCAATCCGAAGATTGCTTGCTGTAGTTGTATATTATCCATAAAGTCGTTCCTTAACCTTGCTAATCTGAGCTGGTGTTAGTCCACCTGGGTCTTGACCGTCACGCAAGGTTATCTTCTGTACTGACAGTTCCATCTTCTCAGCTATTGTTTTTATCTGTTCCGCTGCTTTCTGACCTGCTTCGTCGCCATCAAACATAATATCAATACCCTGAACTCCTTGAAGTTTGAGCAGGGATAGCTTGTACCAGTCCATTTGTTGTGTTCCGAAACAGCAGACTGTATTCTTCAAGCCATTGTCCCATAGATTGAGACAATCAAAAATTCCTTCTACCAATAATACTCTATTATTTATTGGTTTTACTTTTGCTGGTGTAAATGGCATTTTTAC
>CEQM01003652.1_pt1 | contig 12973 bp, 8 predicted proteins | sample 531111 | NCBI WGS metagenome assembly CEQM01 (sample SAMEA2621278, study PRJEB7988) | marine metagenome | biome: marine biome (ENVO:00000447); feature: deep chlorophyll maximum layer (ENVO:xxxxxxxx); material: "saline water (ENVO:00002010), including plankton (ENVO:xxxxxxxx)" | depth 120 m
TGATGTCAGGCTAGACCATTCGATCCATACTTTCAATGCATCAGTTCGCAATGATGGCGTGAAGACCATACAGGCTTACTTTGAAATCAATCTAACAGAGGATGCTAACCCTTCCAATTCTCTTTCATACAATTCAGGGACAATAATTATGCCCGCTGGAAGTATTTACTCTCCGTCGGTAGGAACTGAATTGTCGGCCTCATTTGATGCTGCTCTGATTTTGGGAACCTGGACTCTATCCACTCGCGTACACTTTACAGGGGCCTCTTGGAGTTCAACACAAATTACTAGTGTGGAAACTGTGACATTTTCAGATTATATTATCGAGTTATCACCGCCAAGCGATAGGGCAATCGAACCTGGCGCTATGACTACGATGACTTTCCTAATTCATAATCTTGGAATCACTGACGTTCTGGATATCGAGTTAGGTAGTGATTTGGGTTGGCATGATACTACTCTAGATGGTACTAGCGTATCGGTTGAAGCAGGAGTTTCTTCTGGCGTTTCAGTTATTGTGAATGTCCCTAGCGACGCCACTAAACCTAGTATCGAAAATGTCTATCTTAATCTAACATCCGCCGCAGGTACATACACCGCAAAAGCGGTAGGTCATGTGAATTTAGGCGACCAATATAAGGCAACAATCAACCCTCCAGCAGGGCCTGTTACTGTAACTCCTGCCCAGACAGAGTCTCTATTATTCAGAGTAAACAATTCTGGTAACGTTCCTGCTGCATTTAATTTAGAAGCAGGGCTTTCTTCAACAGCGTCAAATTGGGTTGTACTATGCTCAACTCCAGTCACTGAAGTCTTACAGGTGGGAGATGAGGTTGTAATTACAGTACAAGTAACGCCTGCGCCATTGTCAAGCCCTATCAATCCAAGCGAGAAAAATGCTGCAGGTGATAGTTTGTCAGTTTGGCTACAGGCTACGCCGACAAATGGCGGTATTCCTTCAATCGGCTCGGTTCAAACTCTTATTCGTTCGATTATAGCAGTAGATCCTTCGCCTGAATCAGAGTTAATTGTAATTACAGAAGAAGACCTTGTCTCAAAAAACGGTTCAGGCGGAATAGATGAAATTCTTTCATTATCAGTTCAAGTAAGGCATAATTTGGGTTCAGCAGTTACAGGAGGAGTTGCCGCCAATATAACAGTGGGTACAATCGTCTTCACGCCAACAGTCAGCAGTAACGGTCTAAATGAAGCGGAGCGATGGGGTGCAAATGTTACTCCTTCAAATGTTTCTTCACTTGAAATCGGAGAGATTTTCCAATCCTGGCTATTAGTTGATGGCCCATCTGATGAAATGCCAATGGCGGGCACTATCACTGTACCCGTTACCGCGACTCCTAAACTAACTCCTGCTCAAGAGTCTAGCGGAATCCTAGCGAGCCCAGTAACTAGGAATATTACATTTGTAATACCAAGCGTAGTCGATGGTTCGATTATTGCTAATGCATCGCTGAATGCAGATGTTGGCAATCTTACTAATTTCACGATCAAACTAGCTAATACCGGAAATGAAGTTTCGTCTTATCGTTTATCGATTGTCGATGATCTGCCTGATCTTTGGACAGCAACTCTAGAAACGTCCGACCTTTCTAACTCAGGGGTTGTTTCAAATCTTTCACCATCTATGTCTGATTATCCCGATATGACTGCAAATGAACATATTACAAATCTCACACTCAAGGTGATTACCGATCCGCAAGCACCGGCTGATACCTTCCAGGCGATCAATATCAGAATTGAAGATGCTGTTAGCGGCGAGCTGATAACCATAGATCCTGTAATGATAAGAGTTGAAGAATCGGTGAATTTCGAATTACATCCGACAAATGAATCTGTTGATCTATCTCCTTATGAAACTCCTTTAACTAGAGTTTATGTAAATAATACCGGAAATGTAGTCTCTGTTTACTCGCTTTGGATTGATAGGAGTTTAGAAAATGATGTCCAATTCTTAATCGAAGGTCCTTCTGAAATTATCGTTGCACCAGGCGAATCAGAATCTATCAAGATTAGATTGCGACCCGATTCTGAGGCCAGTCATGATGCAACTCATATGGCTACATTGTGGGTCTTAGCATCAAATGGATTGAATCTTTCTGCTTCAATCCATGCTAATATCAGCGCAGACCATCACTTGTTTATCGATACTCCGAACTCTGTTGAAGTCACTCCGGGGCAAAACGAGACAGTTGCGGTTACCATCTCTAATACAGGTAATCTTCAGGAAGAATTGAATCTTTCTGCAGTTGTTGATGTTGGGTGGGAGACCTCATTTGCTTCTGATGTAGTAATCTTACCAATTAATGGTAGTATTGCAAATACATTGACCATTGTAATTCCTTCTCTTGGAGGAAATGAATCGCTTGCTCAAGGCGAGATTTACGAGTTAACTGTCACCTTGTATCAATTAGGAGATGGCTCATTTGTATCTTCACGTGTAGTTCAATTGGTAATTGCCCCAGTATTCAATTTGGAGATGAAGGGCTGGCCTGAAGTCAAGAATTACCATTCAGGTTGGTCTGGAGACTGGAATCTAACATTAACAAATATTGGAAATCGAGATGTTATTGCAAATTTAGAGTGGGATGTATTCAAATCTGGCCTTGAAATCGATTCAAATGATTGGGAGGTAGTAAATGCTCCAACTTCGATTATCTTGCCACAGAACGAACCAGTATCTTTGAAATTTGCAGTTGACATGATGGAGGCTACTCCTGATCTTTATCTTTCAGCAGATTTACGATTAACGGTAACGCCTGACGATGAAGAATTATCCGGCTCTACAATATACGAAACTGATTTGCAGGTTTCCCGCCTATTCCCTTACAAGGAATACAATTTAGACCCTCAGGAAAGAGTTGATGATTCAAATTTGACCGAGGAAATCATGTGGTCTCACATACCGAAAGGAGTTGATAGTGAAGTCGCTTATATGATTGAATTATGTGGTGCTGAGAGGCTAGTAGACCTCTCATTATTTGGTGATGCAATAGATCCCGCAGATTACACATGGGCGTTCGCCCTTGATAATGGAGGGACTGTAGAAAAATTGAGTCTAACACATAGTTGCGATGGTGATTCGCACTATGTCATTACATTGCCACCTAGAAGAGGTTGGACTCAAAGTGACCCACTAAAGATAATTATCGACACTCCTGATGGGGATAATATCTTGAGGAACGATGGATATAATCTAACCTTTAGGCTATACCATCCCGATGAACATAATTCTTTCACAGAGTATACTGAGGCTACATTCAACTTCCACTTTGAAACAAAATCATTACCAGTAATTTCTAGTTTAGAAATCATAGATTCGAATGGAGATAAAGTAGACACTCTCGAAGAGGGTGAAGATACTAAAATAAGAGCCATAGTTAAGAATCAAGGTACATCAATCGCTATAATGGTCGATGTAAATCTCTCTTGTGAAGGTATTAAGGTTGAAGACTCCGCACAAGAAATACCAATTTTGACTTCTGGACAAGAAGTTCAGCTAGATTGGGATGTACGCACTGAATACCTTGATTGGTGGGGTCAAAGTACCGAGGTAAACTGTGTTGCCACATTATCTGCTTTGAATTGGAATGGTGAAAAAATCACTAACGATCCTTCAGAACTCAGTAGTAAAGTAGAATCTTGGTCTCCAGGAATAGGGGTGGCATTCATTTCCACCCTGGTGTTACTCGCCGCATCTATCGCTCTACTGCGCCTAGTCAAACAAAATGAAAAATTCAGACTAGCAGCAATTTATTCTGGATTAATTGGACTAGGTTTCGCTTTCCATCTTGGACAGATGGTTGAACAAATATGGTGGGGTCCTTTGGTAATGGGTATTGCCGCTCTTTGGGTATGGTATATGACGTGGAAATCAACAGATGAGTTCCAACTTATTCATGAAGACTATCAAAGGGCGAGAAAGGGAATTAGTACCTTGTACAGCGATCATGTCGAAGTACTAACAAATTCTAAGCGACAATTATCTATTATTTTGGCGATGCCTATTCTAGGAATGATTGCAATCATTTTAGGATTGCCTCCTCAAATGAATCCTAATTCTGCCAATATGATGTCACTATTGTTTTACATCGCAATTGTAATTGCTGGTACATGGCTATTAGTATGGCAAGCAAACAAAATGTATGGAGCGCTTTATGGACGCCTAACAGATGTCGAGGTAAAGTCGAATAGAATCGAAAGAGATCTCGGCGACCCTGCTAGATTGCTGACTGAGTTGGCTAGTGAAGGAATCGATTTGACCAGTATCATTAGCGCTCCAACTCCAAATGTTGCAGCAGATGGTGAAGCAACACCTGAGGAAGTACATCAATGGGATGAAGAGATAAATGCTCTATTAGACGAGGAATCTAGCCAAGAAGCCGATGACATTTCAGGCGATTCAGATTTACAGATGGACTCTCTTGAAGACATTTTGCAATCATCTACGGAGGAGGTGGCTGAAGATGTCTGATGAGGAAGTTGTTGTCGAAGAGGGCACCGATGAAACAGAAGAGGTCAACGTCAGTTCCAAAGACCTCGACAGTGCCCGTTCAGCTATTCGAGAATCCCAAGTTGGCGCAGACCGCCTAATGAAGGCGAGTAGAGAATTAGAGCATCTTGTGTTTGGAGTTACAACAGGTGACTCTTCAATGTCTACCACTGAATATGATATTCAAGATGCTAGAAGGCATCTTGAGCAACATAACTTGTTTAGAGCGAGGTCATCGGTTAGAAAAGCGGAAAAAACTTTGAAAACCTTAGAATTAGATGTTGTCGAATTACGTCGAAATATCGCAATGCTAAATCGCCTTCTAAAAGAGAAAACAATCGCCGAAGCAGAGGTAGAGGTAGTACTTCGTAGACTTAGAAATGCTACGAGTGCAGCCGAAATCGGGGACGTTGGTTTTGCTGCTGTTGAAGTTGAACAACTAATTGGAGATTTAGTCGTAGATTCAGCCACTGCACTAAATCCATTCTTATTCAGAACATTCTGGCTCGGAGTCGATACAAGATGGCCTGCTGGTGGAGAAAAGGGAGTTTTGTTAATCCGCGTAGTCAATGATGGAGACCGTCCTTTACCTGAAATGCGCCTTGAACCGCCTGTTCCAAAAGGATGGGTTTGCGAACCTAAGACAATGGACATACCGTCGATTAGGCCGGGGGGATTCTTGCCTGTGAAATTTGAATTGAACCCGGGTGCAAAGTTTTCACCTGAACAGATGCCACTTTCTAGAAAACTAACTATCCAAACAGGCTATGAAATTCGCTCTGGCCAAGTTAATGTGATTGTTAGAGCACAAAACCGCAGCATGGAGACGCTACGCGATATTATACTCAAACCTTGGATGCCTCCAGGGTATACTAGTGAAGTTGTACCTCTCATCGAGAAGTTAACTCCAGATGAAGTAGGGATAATCAGAATGCCACTGATTATCGACATGGGCGAAGGAGGTGTTTCTTCCGCCTGATCATATTCCACCCTTCATTGGTAAAGCCATGAGGGGGGATTGTAGAGATACGAAACAAAAAAACAAAAATAAAAAGAGGTGAAAACCAAATGAAGATAGATATAAAAAACAAAGATAGCGAAGAAATGGGCGCCATCGGAATTGGTGCAATGATTGTATTCATTGCTCTAATTTTAGTGGCTGCTGTAGCATCTGCTGTTATCATCCAAACGGGTGAGAAACTGCAACAAAATGCACAGCAAACCGGATCTGATACACAGAATGAAATAAGCGGTAAAATTACAATTATCGCTGTAACAGTTGGTGACCAAACAAATGACAATGAAATGATTGATATTGTGTTTGAAAGCGCACCTGGTTCTGAACCAATATCTGATACTAATGTACATTGGACTGTGGTTTGTGATCCGGCAGCAGGTACTGTGCCGGGTGTTCAAGCGGGTGACTTTGCTGCTGCAACTGACATTGATTTGTCTGCTATGGCAAACAATATTATTTTGCCAGGACAGCAGTACTTAGTATCAGTACAAGTCGGTGATGGTGTTGCAGCAACAACCTGTGAACCAGCACTAAATGCTGAACACCAATTGATTGTTCATGTAGATGGAGGCGGAAGTACTTACGAAACCCTTTCTTACAACAGTATAACTCAGGGAGCACTAGTTGTTTGAGGTGATTATGATGATGAATAAAGAAATTAACAATAACGACAACGAAATGGGAGCTATTGGTATCGGTGCAATGATTGTATTCATTGCTTTGATTCTTGTAGCTGCAGTAGCATCAGCAGTGATTATTCAGACTGGTGAAAAACTTCAACAGAATGCACAGCAAGCAGGTTCTGATACTCAAGCAGAAATCAGCGGTAAAATCCAGATAAATAATGCTTTTATCTATGACCAAGGTAATTCTTACTTGCTATATTTCGAATCAGCCCCAGGTAGCGGTGTTCTCGATGAAGCAACAATTAGCTATTCTGTCACTTGTTCAGATACTGGTGATGCATATCAGTATACTGCAGGTACCTTTACAGCAACAAAGGTCGCAGATAACCTTGCAGGAGCAGATATAGGCGTTGCAGATATCCAACCTGGTGTAGTATATGCTATCATTTTGGATGTACATGATGCATCTGCAACAGCGACAGGAGATTGTTCAGCAACTAGTGTAGGACTTCTAGGTGAAGTAACCCTTTGGATACACGTTCCAAATGGTGGCTCAACTTACGAGACTCTACTCATTACAGAACTTAACGAAGGAGCACTAGTTGTTTGATTGGAACTTTGATCGCTATTTATAGTGGTCAGAGTTCTAATCATGGAGGTTTTTGAGTGGCTTGGCCATTCGGAAACAGTAGTCGGACCATAGAGGATGATGCAGACCTTTCCGAAGAGCGCTTGCGAGTGATGGCAAACATAGCCATTGAGCAGGTGCCTATGCCCGAAGAGGGTGAACTATCGGAGGACGATGCGTGGACGATTTCTCCGGGTCCTACTAAAGCTAGGCTCAATAGTATTGGGCAGTTACCAAGCGCAGCACCGGTTGCAGCAGCAACAGCAGCACCGGTACAAGCGAATTTGGACACTTCAGGATTGGAACGATTGCTAGCCAATCGCTTTGATATGATCGAGGATGTATTACGTCAAGTAGATTTGAATTCTCCTGCAGCCAATAACGAGGCTTCGGGCGATGAATCTGAAGGTGCGGAAATGGGAGATGGTGATACTATTGTCACCGCTTCTGGCGAAGTAATTTCAGGTCAATCTTCAGGTCGTTTAATGACAGAAGATTCGGCACCATTGCTTGAATTGTATGAAGCACAGGCGTTAGCATCAAATCCATTCTTGGTAGCACCAGCCCATTTGGGAGATGGTGCAGACGGATCTGTTGGTGCTCCAACAGTCGCAGCATTATTGCTCGACCACCTTTCAGGTATGGCAGCAGTATCTTTTGCTCAGAAAGCGATATCATCTGGTATGCTATCTGCTGATGAAGGAAAGGATGTTCTAGCAATTGTACAAATGGCAGCTCCAGGTGAACCTGAAAGTGCACTTGAAGACCATTTACCACATAGGGAATTATTGACATTCTCTGCAATGATCTCCAATTGGAGACGCGCTAAGGCGCTAAGAGGCGGGGAATAAGATGGGTGGTTCAGTAGCCGCAGGGGCGATGATCGTTGGAACCTCGTTGTTGGTAGTATTTGCTTTGGCAATGTCTACCCTCAACTCACAGGTAGAAAGCGGTTTATCAGAACTTGAAACGGCTGCTGAACCCATCCCTAGTTTCACAATTGATAGTGCAACTAATATTGGAACATCAACAACTGGAGCAGTGGTTGATTTCACGATTAATGATGGCGGTACTGGCTATACGCAGGATGCGTTAGTAGAAACATCATCTGATACTTGGCGAGGATTCAATGCCACATTAGTAGTCGATAGTTTTGGTGAAGTCACCGATTTGGTAATAACAGCATATGGGAGTTCGTATCTCTACTCTTCCTCCTTCCAAATCGACGTAGTTGTAGATTGTACACCTACATGTGATGGCAACTTGGATATCACTGCTACTTTAGGCAATGTCGTACAAGTTCAGATAACTAATGACGGCAATGTAGACATGGACACAGATTATACTTGGATATTTGAGAATGGGCAGAACATAAAGAGTCTTAGCGACCAATTTTTAGGAGATCGTTCAAACACGATTTTCCCTGGCGAGACTTTTACCTATGATGCTCTTCCACGCTTAGGTGGTCAAAATCTAGTATCTGGAAATATGGCTGTTACTTGTGATGAAGTAACTAAGTCAATAACCGTGACGTGAGGTGAATATATGGCAGATGGCGGCGCTTCAACAATGATAATTTTAGTAGCATCACTTATTGTAAGTGGCGCCGCATCTGTTGTATTAATCGACTCGTGGGGCAGCCTTGCAGAAGCATCAGGTCATGTAACATCTAAACGCTCTGCAGATGCTGAAACCGATGTTTCGATCGGTGGTGACCGCTCTAATGTTTTGTTTACCGAAAATGCAGGAGATGACGAAATTACGTTATATTTTGTTAATTCAGGTTCAACAAATCTAGACATGTCAGATTATGCGGTCTTTGTTGACGGTACTGCACTTGGAACAGGAGATAGTTCTACTCTGTATCCTAGTTCAGGAACCATATGGGGCCCAGGTTCGGTATTGGAAGTAGTTGTAAGCGACTCGAGCTTTGAAGACTATGTCGATGACCAAATAGTAACTGTGATGATAGTTGTCAATTCAGAGGTTTCAAGTGGTTTTAGCGGCACATCTACGGCAAATGAAGAGGTGAGACTCAATGTCTGAGGAACCAAAGCCAGTAGAAGATGGCTTTCCTTTTGAATTAGAACAAGATAGTTTGGCCAATGCAATGGGTCTACGCTTACCTAATCGCGCACTTTGGATGATTCAAGGTCCCGTGGGTAGTGGAAAATCATTGATCAGTCAAAGATTGATTTTTGGTTTATTAGAAAACGGTGCTAAACTTCTAGTAGTTACTACTGAATTAACTACTCGTGGTTGGGTAGAACAAATGGAATCTATTGGTTATCCAATCACAAAGTATCTTGCCAATGGAAAATTAATGGTATTTTCTAGATATGGAGTGATTGCTGAAAGCAAGCCTGATGTTGGAATCATTGAAGTCTTAGAATCAGAGGCAGTCGACAAGGCGGATGTAGTAGTAATCGACACAGCATCATCACTAATGCCGGTACAATCAACATCTGATGAAAACCTTGCATTCATGCAAAGACTTCGTGGAATCTGTTCTGATTCTCATTCGATCTTACTAACGGTTGATGAAGATGAAGTTGATTCAGGTATGCTTCATAGTTTACGTTCATCTTGTGAGGTTGTATTGGACATGAATGCTGCATTCGTTGGTGGCGAGTTAAAACGCAATCTAGTGGTTACTAGATTTTTGCGCGCATCAGGACCTGTTCAGGCAAGTGTTGGATGGCGTGTAGAACCATACATGGGCTTCATTGTTGACATTACGGCGGTGAGCTGATGGCTGATGATGAAGAACTAAGATTCCAGAGAGGAGATCTCGAAGCAGTAATGCGAGAGTATCCTCACATTCAAAAATGGGTTACTGATTTTGAATCTAAATACGGAGAGAGGCCTTACTATTACGGCCCTCTTGATAGAGATGCAAGAAAAAGAACCCCGCTAAATTTGATTTATGTGACCAAAGAGCCGATTTTTGTACACATCTATCAACCTAAATCCGACCAAGGTGATGAATCTGGTCAAACGATGTGGTTCGGTCTAGAACCACAATTAACCGATGAAGAAGAAAATCTTCGTCGTATCTTAATCGAGGTACTTCTGCAAGAAGCACCATCTTCTCCTTCCTTTACTACAGATGATGAATTTGAAAACATATTAGCAGGAATGGTTGATAGAAATACTATCTTAGATAGTGAAGCAAGAGGAGCAACACGTCGCCAAGGAAGGCTCTGGGAAGCATTGGGCTTAGATGATAAACGCATTACTGTTACTCGAGAACAAAGGGAGAGGCTCCGTTATATCATCGTCAGGGATTTAATCCGCAACGGTCCTCTCGAGCCATTGCTATCCGATGAGATGCTAGAAGATATTCACTCAGTAGGTCTCAAACATATTCACATGGATCACAAGGTTTTCGGAATGGTTACTTCCAATATTAGGTTCAGAGAAAGAGATTTGCTTGCAAGATATTTGCGTGCAATGAGCGAACGTATCGGGCGTCCAGTATCCGACAATAAGCCAATTATCGATGGTGCGTTACTGGATGGTTCCCGTATCAACATCATATTCTCAGACGATGTATCTATGATGGGTCCATCCTTTACTATCAGAAAATTCGCTGAAGAAACGATTTCAATTACACAACTAATCCAATGGGGTACGATGTCTTCACAAGTCGCAGCATACGTCTGGATTTGTCTTGAATACGGAATGTCACTATTGGTGTCTGGTGAAACTGCTTCTGGAAAAACAACGACTCTAAATGCAATATTGCCTTTCATCGACCACAATGTTAAGATTTATTCTGCTGAAGATACCCCTGAAGTAAAAGTTCGTCACAAGATTTGGCAACGTCTTGTTACTAGAGATTCCAAGAACGAGGAGAGTCGAGTCGAGATGTTCGATCTTCTAAAAGCAGCATTGCGTTCACGTCCAAGATACATTATCATTGGGGAAATACGTGGTGTTGAAGGTGCTACTGCATTCCAAGCAATGCAGACGGGTCACCCTGTAATCGCAACATTCCACGCATCATCAATCGTAAAGATGATTCAGAGATTTACCGGTGACCCAATCAATGTTCCAATTAGATTCTTCGATAACTTAAATTTCGCAATGTTCCAAGAAGTTGTAGAAGCACCAGGGGGAGGAATCGCTAGAAGAATCACTGGTATCGACGAGGTAATTGGATATAACAAACACAGCGATGGTGTCCTCACTCGTGGTATGTTCGAATGGGATCCTGTAAAAGATAAGCATTACTTCCGTGGTATGTTCCAGTCTCATTTGATGGAAAACAAAATCGCTGCGCAGATGGGATTCGAAAATAAGAGATTGATTTATGACGAGTTGAATCGTCGCTCAGCAGCAATTCAAAGAATGGTTGACCGTGGTTTAACTCACTATGATGATGTATTTGATCTAGTAGGTGTGTATTACAATAGTGGATGGGAGGCATTCGATTCTGCAGTTGATACATGGGTTAGTGTTAACGACCGCTGAAATTTTGGAGAGTTGGATATTATGGAGCGTTTGGCGACTTGGCAAATCGCCCTACGCAGAATGGAAATGCCAATTTCTAGATTTTTCCTTACCCTCGTTCTTCCAGCATTTTTGGTAGGTTTATTTGCTGCAATACTTGTCATTTGGGTTACAGGTGGTTTGGGCGAAGGAGGATTATTTTCAGGATTTGCAGGAGTATTCCTTTTAATCATTCTACCACTTTTGACCGGCGGTTCTTCAATATATTTCCCCTATCTTGAAGTTCAGCGTTCAGCAACTCTAATCGAAAAAGAGATGCATATGTTCATCACACGTATGGGAATTTTATCATTAGGTGAAATTGGGGCAAGTACAATCTTCGATATACTTCGTCAAATGGGTGATTATGGCGAACTTGCTCAAGAAGTAAAGAGAATTGAAACCCTTGTAGACAAATGGCATACTTCACTGCCAGAAGCAGCTCGTATTGTGGGAAAACAATCTCCCTCTCCTCTTTGGTCTGATTTTTTAGACCGAATGTCATTTTCAATCGAGGCAGGTCAACCAATCGACGAATTTATGCGTTCAGAGCAGTCTAACATCGCTGAGCAATATAACACGATTTACGATACAAGATTAGAGAGTGTAGATACCTTGAAAGAAATTTACGTTTCTATGGTTTCTGCTGGCCTTTTCGGATTAGTAATCGCAGGTATTCATCTGGTTTTATTCGAGATTGGTAGCGATTTAGATGAGCCAATTCAGGTGGCGAGTAGACTTCGCTGGCTATTATTGGCTGGACTTCTTTTTGTAATCATCCAAATTGGAGCCCTGTTTGCGTTTAGGGCGACGATACCCGATGACCTAACCTTTGCTAGAGATGATTTTGATACACCGTTTAGGACGCTATTCCGGCAATCTTGGTTTGGAGCATTATTGATTAGTTCATTTTTACTTATTCTGACAATTGGAATGGTTGGCGTATTTTGGGATTCACTCAGTGAATCTTGGGACAAATATGGTTTGATAATCATTGCAATACCGCTTACTCCATTGATGATTCCTGCAGGTTTGGTACGTAGCGAAGAACGCAAAGTTTTGCGCAGAGACGAAGCATATCCTGATTTTATTCGTGCCTTAGGTGGAACTGCTCAAGCACGTTCTGCTGAACCTTCTGCAACAATCCGTGCTTTGCGAGGAATTGATTTTGGTGCTTTAGATGCATCAATAGATCGCTTAGAAAGTCGTTTAGCTACAAGGATAGATTCAGAAAGAGCCTGGGATTACTTTGCTGCAGATACCAATTCTGCTGTAGTCTCAAGGTTTAATCGAATTTACATCGAAGGGTCGCAATCATCAGGTGAGCCTGCTGGAACAGCGGATATGGTTTCAAAGTCTGTAACCAACTTACTATCTCTGCGCCATAGGAGGTCACTTTCCGCCTCGACAATGTGGGGGGTTGCATTTGGTTTACTGATTTCTAGTGTAGTTTCTCTAAATGTCACCATCTCGGTAGTTTTACAATTAGGAGAGACGATTTCGGGAGTTGCTGCAGGTATTGCAGAGACTACTGATATTGGGGCTTTGACTGAGGCTGCAGGAGGTTTCGGTTTACCAGTAATGGAGAATTATGGGGCAGTAGATCAAAATATTAGATTATTCAAAATAATAGCATCTGTACTAATCTTAGTTCAAGTATTTGCAGTATCTCTAATCTCTACTAGATTACGTGGAGGAGG
>CEQM01089545.1_pt1 | contig 12973 bp, 11 predicted proteins | sample 531111 | NCBI WGS metagenome assembly CEQM01 (sample SAMEA2621278, study PRJEB7988) | marine metagenome | biome: marine biome (ENVO:00000447); feature: deep chlorophyll maximum layer (ENVO:xxxxxxxx); material: "saline water (ENVO:00002010), including plankton (ENVO:xxxxxxxx)" | depth 120 m
TAGATGCACAACCATTTGTATTAAATTGAAAACCAAAAATATCAGAATCACTTGAATAGTAAAGCTCTCCATTGTCACCAGTACCTAAACACACATCAACATCTGGGCAATATGAGCAACTATCATCTGATATTGTTGCATCTGAATCATAATTTACTGCCGCTTCATCAGTACAGCCTGTACAAGTTGAATTATCACCTCCACAAAGGCCACAATCATCTTCTACTGCTGAACCATTACACTCACCAGCACAATCTTCTACCGCTGAGCCATTACACTCACCAGCACAATCAACTACGCCGTCACATGTTTCTGCAGGAGCAGCAAAACCAGATGTTAGCGGTGTGCCACCATTACCAGACATAACGATATCAGTAAAGCATGATGCATCCATCGCTACATCAAAAACAAGAAGAGTTCCATCACCTGCTGGAATTGAAGAACCAGAAAATGAGAAACCAATAACAGTTCCAGTTCCACCCATTGATGTTGTAAATCCACTTGCTAACGCATCTGCTTGATCTGCTATACTAGATGCACAACCATTTGTATTAAATTGAAAACCAAAAATATCAGAACCACTTGAATAGTAAAGCTCTCCATTATCACCAGTGCCTAAGCATACATCAACATCAGGGCAATATAAGCAATTTCCATCATCTTCTGTTGCATTCTCATCATAATTTACTGCCGCTGAATCTGTACATCCTGGTCCGCCTTCCTCTGGACATGCATCGCACGAAACTGGACATAATTCAGAAAGCAATCCAGATCCTGTATCAAAATTACATCCAAACATTACTGCTAAAGTTGGGCAATCGAATCCAAATGCGCCGTCACCATCTGCACATTCTGGCTCAGGATATGTACATGAACCATCATCCTCAGTAGCATCTGGGTTATGATTATCTGCTTCTGAATCGGTACATCCAGCAACTGGAGGGGCACCTTCTTCATATGTCACAGAAAGGGCTGAGCCTCCTGCGCCAGAAACAACAAAATTAGATAGACAGCTATATTCTAATGCATCACCTAAAAGCTCTACAAGAGTTCCTGATCCTGCTGGAACAAATGTTCCTGAAAAGGAAAAGCCTAGGACATTAGCACCCACAGAAACAGTAAATCCTGCATCTGTTGCCGCTCCGCCAGTAGCTGTATCTACACAGTCATCTTGAGCAAATTGAAATCCATAGATATCACTATCTGAATTATAATCTAAATTTCCATTAGATTGTAGGGTTAAGGTAACATTTGAAAAAGCAAATGTTACAATTGTACATAAAGAGATTAGTAAGCGTAGGTTACGTTTACACATAATTGGTTCCTCCTCCATTAAGTTTTAACAACTAAAGTTTATCTTGGAATTATTTACGCATAATAAGACTTACATCTATTATATGTATAACACCAAGAAAAGCCACTTCTCCTCTAAGAAATAGCTTTAAAATTAAAAAAAAATTTATGTTTTCTGTCAGACTATTGAAAGTCCAAACAACTGGAAATTAATCCCATCCGTGTTTAAAAATAGTGAATATTATACACGATGTCAAGTTAATTTTCTCAAATTGAGACTAATTAAATACTGAAAATCAGTCCAAACAGATAAGCATAACGGTATTTATCAAAAAGCGTCGCTTTTAAGATAAATATGTTACAAATTGTAATGTGTGATGTAGGACACTTTATTTAAAGGCCTTATTGCTTTTTATTAATTCCCCGTCAAATACAACATGATTGCGTTCTGAGCATGCATGCGATTTTCAGCTTGATCAAATATAATTGAATAATCTGCATCGCAAACACTATCAGTAACCTCTACCCCTCTTTCAGCAGGCAAACAATGCATAAATAATGTTTTCTGACCTGTAGCATTCATCATATTATCATTAACTTGAAATGGCTCAAATATCCGTCTTCGTTCTTCCGCTTCTTCTTTTTGTCCCATTGAAGCCCATACATCAGTATATATAACATCGGCTCCTTTTACTCCATCTCTAGGATCATGTGAAATCGATATATCAGATAAACCCACATCTTGAGCTTTTTTAACTAATTTCATATCTGGCTTATATCCATCAGGGCATACTACCGTAAATTTAATAGGAACCATCATAGCTAAATACAGCCAAGAGTGTACTATATTGTTGCCATCTCCAACATATGCAATAGATTTATTCTCTATAGAACCAAGATGCTCTTTTATAGTAAGCGCATCAGCCATAATCTGACAAGGATGATTATGATCTGTTAGGCCATTTATAACAGGAACGCTAGCATGTTTCGCTAAATCTAAAATATGCTGATGATCAAATAATCTAGCCATAATCATATCATTAAATCGACTCAATACTCTAGCAATATCAGCAACAGATTCTCTCTTACCAATTCCGATATCATTAGGACCAAGATATAAAGCATGTCCACCTAGACGATAATAGCCTGTTTCAAAAGAAACTCTAGTACGCGCAGAAGGTTTCGCAAAAATCATTGCCATTGTCATTCCATCAAAAGGCCTATAATTTTCTCTATTCTTAAATTTTGATTTTACCCATTCTGCCTTTTCAAAGATATTATAAATCTGATCTTGAGTTAAATCGTTAATATGTAAAAAGTCTTTCTTAACCATTAATTAATCTCCCTTCTTAATTTTGATTTTGGAATCCCTAGCATAGCTCTATACTTTGACACCGTCCTTCTTGCAACAATATAACCCTCTTTAACTAATAAATCGGTAATCATCTGGTCATCAATCGGATTTAATTTATTTTCTTTTTCAATCAATTCTTTAATTCTTTTTTTAACGGTAGTATTTGATACTTCTTCACCAGATATGGTTTGAATAGCTTCTGAAAAAAAATCTTTAATTTCGAAAATACCCCATGGGAGCTGAACGTACTTACTTTTAGTTGATCGACTAATAGTGGAGATATCAAGATTCAACTCTTTTGCAATATCTTTTAAAACCATAGGAATGAGCTCTTGCTTATCATGCTGAAAAATATTTTTTTGCTTACTTATAATCTCACTCATTACTCGAATCATTGTATCTTTCCTCTGATTAATTGCATCAATAAACCAGTCTGCTGATTGTAATTTATTTTTAATAAAAGCCGTTGTAGATTTATCAACACTCTTATCTTCAAGCATAGATTTATAATCCTTATTTACTCGAAGTTCATAGATACTATTATCATTCATATGAACAACCCATTCATCTCCCCTTTTTTCAACAATTATATCAGGGATAATAAACTCTTTATCTCCCGTCAAAATACCATCTCCAGGCTTTGGGTTTAATCGTTTAATAATTTCATTTGCCAAATCTAAATCATTTAAACTGCAATCAAGCTTTTCACATATTTTCTCAAACCTTTTATTAGAAAAATCTTCAAAACAATTTGATATCACATTAAATGCTAATGGACTTATATCTTTATCTATCTGAAGCAACATACATTCTCTTAAATTTCTAGATGCGATTCCTTTTGGCTCTAAACTTTGAATAATCTTAAGCATCGCTAAAACTTCTTCTTCATTTATTCTTAATCGATCTGCAACCAAAATTGGTTCAATTTTAAAATATCCATCATCATCAAGATTTCCTATGATCTCATTAGCAATATGCATTTTTTCTTCTGGAATATTAATATCAAGAAGCTGTTCTTTTATTTTTTCATCTAGAGTTTTAGGCGAAGTATGGTTGTTTACCAAATAATCGACAGAATGGTCTGTGCTATCTAATTTAAGCTCAAATCTTTCACTATCAGAATCCAATTCATCCCATTCAAACTCTGATTCAAGAGAATCGTCTAATACTTCATCTTCACGATCATTCTGTTCTTCAACAATTTCAAGAGTAGGATTATCTTCAAGCTCTTTAATTATCCTCTGTTCTAAAAGAGAGTTATTAAGTTGCATAATGTTAGCCTGTAGGACTTGCTGTGGAGTTAATTTTTGAATTTGAATTTGAGACTGTTGATTTTTTGGAGCCAACTAATTATTCTCCATTTTAAATTTATCACCAAGATATAGTCGTCTAGCTTCAGGATTGTTACTAATTTCATTTGAACTTCCTGAGAATAGAACCTTGCCATCATAAAGTAAATAAGATCTATCTGTTATTGATAAAGTTTCTCTTACATTATGGTCAGTAATAAGCACGCCAATTCCTTTATCTTTAAGCTTTAATACTATATTTTGAATCTCTTCAACTGCAATAGGGTCAATACCTGCATAAGGCTCATCTAAAAGTATAAATTTAGGTTCTACAACCAAAGAACGGGCAATCTCCGTTCTTCTCCTCTCTCCTCCAGATAATGTCATAGCAATATTTTTACGTATATGGGTAATTGAGAATTCATCCAATAGCTCCTCTAATCTACTTTCCTGATCTACCTTTGATAGATGAGTCATTTCCAAAGCTAATCGAAGATTGTTCTCGACAGTTAGTTTGGTAAAAACAGACGCCTCTTGAGCGAGATAACCAACGCCAGCTTGTGCTCTTTGATACATTGGCATATTAGTGATAATAGTATTATCCATCCTAACTTCACCAGAAGATGGGGATATCATACCTGTTATCATATAAAATGTTGTTGTTTTTCCAGCTCCATTGGGTCCAAGGAGTCCAACGATTTCTCCTTGTTTTATATTAATTGACACACCCTTAACAACGGGTGTTCCTTTATATTCTTTAATTAAATTATTAGTTTCTAGCTTAATCATTATTACGCTCTTTAACAATTCCAAATGGCTTAAATATTTTACTATGCGTTAGATCTATATCAGATTCAAAACCAATACCATACATAGTATCTTTAAATGAATTTGTAAACATTACAGAGTCATTAGAGGTCACTAGTTTATATTGATTATTCCAATATATTTTATTTGACAAAAGAGTATAACCACTATCCGATACAACTTTAACATTACCAAAAGCTTTAAGGTTATTAGTGAAACTTTCTACAATAGCTGAATCTGAATAAAGAGTACTAATATGCTCGCCACTATCATTAAAAAAGTTTGATATAACATCTCCAACTAAAACAGCATCTTTACCCTCATCTTTAAATAGCGTGTTTGCCGTTGCATATATTACCTTATTATGTTCTTGATAAATTTTAATTTTAGGTTGTGATATTTCATTATCATACATGGCATCGCCAAGCATTTCAAGATTATCAGCTTCCCGGCTACATGCAATCGCAATAAATCCAATCAAGAGTTTTATATTAAGCTTTATATATTTGTTTGTGCATCTTATCATATATTTTATCATATATACCCTGCTTATCAAGAATGAGCTCTACAACTTCTCTAAAGGCTCCATTGCCACCTTTTTTAGTAGTAATAAAATCTGCTACAGATAACACTTTTTCATGAGCATCAGGGACTGTACAAGGGAACCCTACTTTGCTAAGTATAGGTATATCAATAAGCCCATCTCCAATATAAGCTACCTCTTTATCACTAAGATTATATATATCTAATATTTCTTTATATGAATCTAGCTTATTTAATTTCCCTTGATAACAATGCTTTATACCCATTTCGCTAGCTCTCCTTGAGGTGCATAGTGAAAATCTTCCCGATATTAAAGCAATAGGTATATTTGCCAATCTTGCATAAGCAGCACCAGCGCCATCTTCTACGCTAAATCGTTTAAATTCCGTTCCATCTGAGCCCAGGCTTATTGTACCATCTGTTAAAACACCATCTACATCTGAAATAATAATTTTAATATTTTGTATAGCTTTTAAATTCAACTTATTCTTGATCTCTATATTTCATAGATGCAGCAATAAAATCTCTAAATAGGGGGTGGGTATTAACAACTGTACTCTTTAGCTCTGGATGAAATTGAACTCCTACAAACCATGGATGGTTAGGAAACTCAATCATCTCTACAAGTTTTAACTTTTCATTTACACCAGATATTTTAAGACCCGCCTTTTCCATCTGTCTTTTATACTTATTATTAAATTCATAACGATGACGATGTCTTTCATTAATTAATTTCTTTTTATAGGCTTTTGAAGCATTGGTCCCAGGTACAATATTACATTTATATGAACCCAACCTCATGCTTGCACCCTTATGTTTAACATTTTTCTGAGAACGCATAAGATCAATAACTGGGTATTTTGTTCTTCTATTAAATTCAGTACTATTTGCAGCTCTCATATTACATCCATGACGAGCATAATCAATAACAGCACATTGCATACCTAGGCATATCCCAAAAAATGGAATATTATTTTCCCTAGCATACCTTGAAGACATTATTTTTCCTTCTATACCTCTATCGCCAAACCCCCCTGGTATTAATATTCCATGTATATCTCTAAATACAACATTGGGATTATCATTAATTTCTAATTCTTCTGTGTCGACCCATCTAACATTAACATTAGTATTATTGTAAACACCTGAATGAATGAAAGCTTCAAGTATACTTTTATAGGCATCATGTAAGCCATTATATTTTCCACAAATAGCTATATTTACTTTACCGTGAGGATTTTTAAATCTATCAATAAAATTTTCTAGATACTTAACATTGGAATGCTTTGATGTGGGTTTTATTTTTAATCTTTTAACAATTTCTTTATCAAAACCATCTTTATGAAGAATTAATGGTATCTCATATATACTATCTACATCTGGTGATTCAAAAACATGATTGGTTTTAATATTACAAAATAATCCGATTTTCTTCTTTAAAGACATATTTAAATGGTGATTTTCTTCAGTTCTACAAACAAGCATATCTGGTTCAATACCAATCTCCCTCAGCCTCATAACGCTATGCTGAGTTGGCTTTGTTTTCATCTCACCCGCCGCTTTAATATATGGTAATAGAGTTGTATGAATAACCAGAGAATTATCTTTTCCTTCTTCAAGAATCATCTGCCTAATAGCTTCATAAAATGGTTGTCCCTCAATATCCCCAACTGTACCACCTACTTCAGTAATCACCACATCGTACTTCTTCCTTGGATTAACTTGCTTAATTCTTCTAATAATCTCATCAGTAATATGTGGAATCACCTGAATGGTTTCACCAAGATAATCACCTTGACGTTCTCTTTCTAATACATCCCAGTAAACCCTACCTGAGGATGTAGTATTAAGGCGACTTAAAGAAACATCTATAAAACGTTCATAGTGACCAAGATCAAGATCAGTTTCAGAACCATCATCTAAAACAAAGACCTCTCCATGTTGATAAGGGTTCATTGTACCAGGATCTACATTCAAGTAAGGATCTAATTTTTGTATAGTAACTTTTAGGCCTAATGATTTAAGCAAATAACCAAGAGATGAGGCGACAATTCCCTTGCCTAGACCTGATAACACACCTCCAAATACAAATATATATTTTGTGTTATTACTTTTTTTCATTTTTGACCTTATCTTTATTATGCTTAAGAGTTAAAGGCACTTGGAAATAAACACCATCAGTATCTGGAGCATTTTTAAGCGCACTATCTCTGGTAACTTTTAATTCAACAGAATCATCTCTTGTTTCACTAAATTCATCAAGAACGTTTGAAAGTGGTTCTATATGAGAAGTATCTTCGTTTTGGATTTCAGATACTAAATCAAGTATACCATTTATATCAGAAATATAGGAGTCAATCTCTTCTTCAGCTAATGTGATATTTGCTAATTCAGCTAACTTCAGGATATGATTTTTATCTATAATCATTAATTTTTAATAAAAACTGCTAAAATTTAAACTAATAAACTTAGATTTATAAATATATTTTACTACATTTTAAACTAAATGAGCAGCATAAGTTCAATATTAGAAAGTAATTCTGAGCATTGCAAGGTCCTTTTAAAGGCAGGCAATGTTGCAAAGAGGCAAGGCATGTCATGCTATCTTGTAGGTGGATACGTACGAGATGTACTTTTAAAACGAGAAACAAAAGATATTGATATCATGGTAGAAGGTGATGCAATAAGCTACGCTCATAATCTCTCAAAATCCCTTGGAGGTTTTCCGGTTGTTGAATTTAAAGATTTTGGAACAGCAAGAATTCCGCTTGAAGGTTTCGAGATTGAAGTAGCTTCAGCAAGAAAAGAAAGTTACTCTAAAGAAAGTAGAAAGCCTGAAGTTACATTTACAACGTTTGAAAATGATATGTCGCGACGAGATTTTACTATTAATGCAATCGCAGCATCAATACTTCCTGATACATTCGGAGAGCTACATGATCCTTTTAGTGGAATAAAAGATCTTGAAAAGGGACTTATTATTACACCCCTTGATCCTGACACTACTTTTGATGATGATCCGCTAAGAATGCTTAGAGCTATTCGATTTGCTTCACAATTAAATTTTAAAATTGCTCCTAATATTATTGATAGTATTCAAAGAATAAAAGATCGGATAGATATTATATCTTGGGAAAGAATTACAAATGAAATTATAAAAATATTGGAATCTGATAAGCCTAGTATTGGGTTTTACCTCCTTCGGGATACGGGTCTTCTTAATATTTTATTACCAGAATTTTCTATTATGAGTGGTGTTGAGATTAAAAATAATATGGGGCATAAAGATGTATTCGTCCATACTCTACAGGTGATTGATAATTCAGCTAAATTAACAAAGAAAATGAAGATACGATTTGCTGCCCTCGTACACGATATCGCTAAACCTCCAACTAAAAGATTTATCGATGGAAAAGGGTGGAGCTATCATGGGCATGAAGTTGTGGGCATGAGATTAATGCGTAAACTTTCAAAAAGAATGAAGCTTTCAAATGAGCTTACTAATTATCTATGTAAATTAATAAAACTTCATTTACGCCCAATATCACTTGCAAAATCAGGGGTCACAGATAGTGCTATAAGAAGATTAATGGTAGAAGCTGGAGATGATATCGATGATCTGATGATTTTATGCAGAGCTGATGTCACAACAAAAAATCCTAATAAAGTAAATAAATACATGAATAACTTTAAAAAAGTTGAAGAGCTTGTAAAAGATATCAAATTAAGAGATGAGCTTCGAGCATTTCAATCGCCAGTTAGGGGTGATATTATTATGAAAGAATTTGATTTATCACCTAATGAAAGAATCAAAGATGGAATACTCATTGGTAAAATTAAAAAGAAAATTGAAAATGCAATACTTGATGGGGTTATTGAGAATAATTATAATGCTGCATATAAATATATGCTAACAATCAAGCCAGCAGACTTCGACTAACTACTTTCTTGTTTTTGTTTTTGTTTTTGTTTTTTTATATTTTGCTTTAGAGTTACTTTTATTATCTAAATCAACTTTATTCTTTCGAACTTTTTTCTCTTTCTGTTTATCTATTAATGGACTATTTATTGATTTCGATAATTTATAAAGTTTTACTGATTTAATCTTATCTAGCCTATTTATAGAACCATCCTTATTTAAATCACCTTTTTTCCCAATCATATTATTAGCATTTAAAATCACTTTTTTAAATTGTGGTCTATATCTCTTATAATTCTTCTTTACAATTCGTGAAAAATATTTTCTCCAGAATTGAGAGTTATCTATTTTTTTATAGGTATCATAACCAAGACTATCATAAACAGGTGGTTCACCAGTCATCAAATCAATAATTGTTCCATCTTGGAGAGTTCCTTCTATAATGCACCACTGATAGCTTCGCGGAGTGTTTGGTGAAAACATATTCCATTTTTGAATCATTCTAGTTTGCTTGCTAATGCCATTTAAATATGCATTATATTTAAATGGCTTATATCCATTATCCTTCAACCAATCTCTAAAACCATCATTTTTTGTAAATGCATATTGAACAGAAGCTATAATGAGAATAAAAACAATTATGGTTTTTGCTGACTCTGTAATAGCTATTGTAAATTTATCTATAGGTCTTATAGATACCACCTCATTTATTAGGCTATCATCAGAATATTTTTTTGATATATCACATGCGCTATAACCAAAAAACTTACTAATAGATGTTCTATTTCTTGAGAATATATCATATTTAAATCCAGACATATATGATATCCCTGGAACTCTAAGTATCCATGCAATTAAAAATCCAAATGGAAGAGATTCAATAATTTTTGAAAAACCTAAATGACGAGTATAAATTTGATTAGAACTTTGATCCCATACAATAATAGTTGTATCTATTAAATTATCAATAGAATCTGGCTTAGGTTGATCCCAATCTTTTCCAGCCCATGTTAGATTATTAAATAAATCCATTCGCCTGATGATCCTTGCAGTTTGATGGCAAAAACCACAATCACTATCATAGAATACAATATATGGACCTGATGATATCTTTTTGATCAACCCTTTTAATAATATAAAATCTTTTGAAGATAACAATAATAAAAGTGCTGCTATCATAATCCATGAAAATGTTCCAATATATAATGATATACCTATAACAACATGAAATCCTATCATTGCTACTAAAGAAAAACGACGTGTCCACAAAGTTAAAAATGGTGATAAAATTAAAAATGGTACTAAAAATTCAAGCACCATAGTACTAGAGGTTAACACCTTAGATAGCCAAAGAGGCATAAGTCCAAATTCTTTTATAAAATTTCCAAGAGGAGTTAAAAAAGTATCAAGCTGGTAAAAATAAAAAATAGATGTCCCCTCTTGCCATGTAGACCCATCCTTATTGAAAAAATTAAATATATATATAATAGCAAGCTGTAACAGACAGGCAAAGTACGCTAAGCCCCAATAACTTCCTGAGTGATTTTGTCTAATTATTTTTTCATCATTCAAAGACTTTGGAGATTCATCTTTAAAATTATCCAATAAAAATCTCATACGATCAAAGCTAAAGGCCTTTCCTAAAGGAAGAAATAAACTCCAAATAAGTATATTATTCAAAACAAGATCGCCACCATTCTCTAAAATAATTAATCGATTATGAATACTAAGAATTCCTATTAATGTAATGATATGGGATAGCTTTGTTTTATATCCAATCATTAAAAAGAAAGAAAAAAGTGCGGTGATATAAAAGAATATAGTTATTTCTGTAGTAGTATTTAATGAAGAAAGAAAAGTAAACGCCTTAGCTGAATATTTTCCAGACATCTCAGACATAAAGTAATTAGGGGCTAATCCATTGGAGCTATAAAAAATATCAATATAAGGAATCCGCCTTAAAACATCTACAAGACAAACAAGACCTAATGCTATTCTAAAAATACCAAGAGTCCTATAATCTACTCTTAGATATAAAGCTGCAATATCTTTAATTATTTTCATTTTTTAAGGCCTATCTCTCTCAGTCTTTCATTAAGATATTGTCCTGCAGTATATTTCTCTGACAACACCACTTCATCTCTTGGATGTATAAAAAGAGGTAACGATAAACGTGCCTTATCTTTATTCTTTTTTGTAGGGTTTACTACTCTATGAATTGTAGATGGGAAATATCCACCAGAACACTCTTGTAGCATATCACCCGTATTAACAATTAACTCTCCAGCTTTTGGGTTCACATCAATCCACTTTCCCTTTGTATTTTTGACTTGAAGTCCCGGCTGCGTGGATGCTACAAGCAATGTAATTAAGTTAATATCTGCATGCTCTTGCGCTCTAATCTCTCCATGAGTATTTAAGCTCTTTAATCCCGGATAATTAATAACTCGAAGTAAATTCTGATCTGTATCTTCTACCATATCTACTAAAGATGTTGAAAACTTTTTAGATACATGCTTAGGTGAGGCGTAGTCTATCCAATCTAAAAGCTCATCTCCTAAGTATTGAATGTTTTCATAAAATTCTAACGTATCATTATCCATATCATAGGGATATCTTCCCCATGGATAAATGTGAAAAAACTCTTTAAGATCTTTAGCGTTATATCCTTTTGCATTTTCTGATTTATACGGGAAATAGCCATCCTGCTTTTCTTTATGAAAAATATAATCGTGCTTCTTTTTTGAATTAAAAAATGTTGTCCAATCAGCATAAACTTTATTTAGTAATGATTCGCTAATAGGATGGTTTTTAATAATAGCAAAACCCGTCTCCTTTAAGGAGCGAACAAAATTCTTTGGAGCATCTTCAGATAAAAAATCAACAGTCAATATTTTAAAAGCCATCTATATTAATCCTATTATTATTAATTATTATAAAATCTAAGTTACTTTTGTTATTTACCAAAAGAAATTCCTGCAAGAAAATGGATAGATAAATTTGGAATAGATATATCAAGATTAGATTCAGATGAGCTATCATCATCAATATAGTTCAAATCAAATTGAGTTGTTGCGTAAACAGCCTTTGTTTCTAGATGATAGCTTATTTTATCATTGATACGCTTTATGTAAAACAATCCAATTTGAGAAGTAAAACCTCCAGGATAGTACCCATCTTTCCAGAATTGAGGAATTAATCCACCCCCCCTTTCAAATATTCTTTTTGAATCTTCTAAGTTAACGAAGTCCCCTTGTATAGTAATATCTGGATGTACAACCGGAACCCCTACTCCCAACCTATAATTCAAATTACCTATAAATGGAGAAATATAATTAAGCATAACGAGGTTATATCCATCTGTAAGCTCAAAGTGTTTAATGTAATCAGGTAGCCCCTCATCAAAATAGAGCTTATGATGAATTAACTCAAATTCCAACTTATTGCTTCTTAATCTAATAGAGTAGTACTGTGGATTTTTAAATCCTTTTGTTTTAGGAGCTGCTTCAAATGTACTATCATTAATCTTTACTTGCTGCTTAAAGTTAAGAGCCTCACCTAATGAGACATCAACACTAATAGCAGATAAAAACCCTGTAAGCATAATAAATAGTATATAATGAATCTTAATCATATGTAGAAATTAAGAATATTAACTGTAAAAAGAAAAGGGCCTCAATTTGAGGCCCTTTCCTATATCTAAAAGATATATTGATATTACTTCATCAACATTACTTTTTGAACTGAAACACCGTTAACTGACTCAGC
>CEQM01029673.1_pt1 | contig 12929 bp, 10 predicted proteins | sample 531111 | NCBI WGS metagenome assembly CEQM01 (sample SAMEA2621278, study PRJEB7988) | marine metagenome | biome: marine biome (ENVO:00000447); feature: deep chlorophyll maximum layer (ENVO:xxxxxxxx); material: "saline water (ENVO:00002010), including plankton (ENVO:xxxxxxxx)" | depth 120 m
AAAAATAAAATTAAGGATGATAATCCTATTATTCCTGGTCTAATGAATATTAGAGAAATTAATAATGAGAATTTTACTATTAATATATCAGTAGATAATGATAAGATAAATGATGTAAATGATTATTTAAATGAGTTTGAGTATTTATTATCAAAAAAATTATCTGAAATTTTTGATAAAAATTTACAATTTATTGAGACTGATGATAAAGAAGCTTGTAAATTCTGTGCGTATAAGAATTTATGTTCAAACTAATTTATAAGTTAGAATTTATAGAGCTTGAAAGAGTTTCTTTGGGAACAGCTCCAACGTGTCTATCCACCATTTCACCATCTTTAAAAACAAGGAGGGTAGGTATACTCCTTACTCCAAATTTTATACTTGACTCTTGATTATTATCGACATCTAATTTTCCAATTACTGCTTTTCCATCATATTCATTAGCTAATTCTTCTATCATAGGAGCTATCATCCTACAAGGCCCACACCACTCAGCCCAAAAGTCTACTAATACAACATCATTTTTAGTTACAATTTCATTAAAATTAGAATCTGTTATTTCAACTGCTTTTCCCATGTTTTTTTTATGTAAAAATAATTAAAAAAAATTATTTATTAATTAAATAATTTATTTCTGGATTCTCTTTCAGTAAATCTAAAAGATTATCTTCTAATTTGAATTTTTTATCTCTTGATATCATGTCAAGGGATATATTTTTCCCATTATTGTTTGAAATAATTGTCACTTTTAGATGACAATTTCCATTACTTAATTTTTTGAATTTATCATCTAGTTCTTCTATCATCTTACTCTTAAGATCCTCAAGATTTATTTTAAGATGTAATTCTTTAATCATCTTATCTCGGACTTTAGATAGTAGATTAATTTCGTCAACTTTATATTCAAATTCATCTGAAGTATTCCACTTATTTTTTATTTTTCCTTTAAGAAACAAAAACCAACCTGGCTCAAAGTAATTTTTGAATTTCACATAATCATCACTAAAAAAAAGAAAATTATAGGAATCACTGAAATCTTCAATTGTGACACTTCCATAAGGCTTTCCATTTTTAGAAATTCTATGTTCAACATTTGTCACAATTCCAGCTGTATAAATACTTGATTTTCCATTTATATTGTCTAACTCTTTTATATCTCTAAAATTCGAGTTACATAAATTTTTAATTTCAAATGAGTATTTATCTAATGGATGCCCTGAGACATAAATTCCTAATAAATCTTTTTCAATTTTTAATTTTTCTATTTCAGTGAATGGTTCTATTTCAGGAATACTTGGAAGAGCTAAACTAACTTCTTCTGAGTTTTCAAAAAGAAAAGTTTGTTTAGTTTCTTTTTGTTTCTGAAGCTTATTAGAATAAACAATTATTCTTTCAATTAAAGAACTTTCATTTTCGTCTGAATAAATATATTGCTTTCTATTAATACTATTAATTTTATCAAAAGCCCCTGCTAATGCTAATGATTCATATGTTTTTTTTGTAACAGCTCTAGAACTTGTTCTACAAATAAAATCATAAATGTCTTTAAACTCACCATTCAAATTTCTCTCTTCTATGATAAATGATACTGCAGCATCTCCAGTGCCTTTTATTGCGCCAAGGCCAAAAAGAATTTCTCCCTCTTCACCTACAACAAAGTCATTATCAGATTTATTAATATCTGGTCCTAACACTTTTATTTTTTGTTTCTTACACTCATCCATAAAATATGATATCTTATCAATATTGCTTTGATTATGAGTTAAAACTGAAGCCATATACTCTGAAGTATAATTAGCTTTTAAGTAAGCGGTCTTATATGCAATTAATGAGTAACATGTTGAATGAGATTTATTAAATGCATAAGCTGCAAATGATTGCCAGTCTGACCATATTTTTTCTAGAGTTTGCTCTTCTATATTATTTTTTTTCCCTCCGTCAAAAAATTTAGGTTTTAATAATTCTAATAATTTAGCATCTTTTTTACCCATTGCTTTCCTTAGTTGGTCTGCCTCTCCTTTTGTAAATCCTGAAAGTTTTTGAGATAGTAACATTACTTGTTCCTGATAGACTGTAATTCCATAAGTTTCTGATAAAAACTCTTCCATTTCAGGGAGATCATATGATATTTTTTCTTTACCATGTTTTCTTGCGACATAATTTGGAATGTATTCCATTGGACCAGGTCTATAAAGTGCATTCATTGCTATAAGATCTTCAAATCTATCAGGTTTTAAAGACTTTAAATGTTTTTGCATTCCATCTGACTCAAATTGAAAAGTTCCATTAGTTTCACCTTTCTGAAATAATTTAAAAGTTTTTTTGTCATTTAATTCAACTTTATCAATATCGATTTTTTTTCCTGATCTTTTGAATATATTGTCTAATGCAGTATTTATAATAGATAAAGTTTTTAAACCAAGAAAATCCATCTTTAGCATCCCAGCTGACTCAATAACACTATTATCAAACTGTGTAATTAATAATTCAGAATCTTTTGACTTAGAAACAGGAATATAATTTGTTAATTTATCGGGAGTAATTATTATTCCACAAGCATGTGTTCCAATATTTCTTATTGATCCCTCTATTATTTCAGCTTGTTTTAAAACTTCTGATTCTAATGTTTTTCTTTTTCTGATTTCTGATAATTCAGGAACTTCTTTAAAAGCCTCAATTAAAGTGACTCCTGGTCTTTCAGGAATAAGTTTTGCTAGCTTATCTGTTTCACTTAATGGTAATTCTAGAACTCTTCCGGCATCTCTAATCGCTGACTTTGCTGCCATACTTCCATATGTAATAATTTGTGCAACTTGATCGTATCCATATTTTTCAATTACATAATTAATTATTTTATCTCTTCCTTCATCGTCGAAATCTATATCAATATCAGGCAGAGAAATTCTGTCAGGGTTAAGAAATCTTTCAAAAAGCAAATTATATTTAATTGGATCTACATCCGTTATACCTATACAATATGCAACAACCGATCCTGCTGCTGAACCTCTTCCAGGTCCAACAGTTACACCAAGTTTTTTTGCTTTATTTGTTATGTCCTGAACAATAAGAAAATACCCTGGATAACCAGTATTTTTAATTGTTTTTAATTCAAAATCTATTCTTTCTTTTAATTCTGAATCTATATTATTATATCTTTTTTTAGCTCCATCATATGTTATTTTTTTTAAGAAGTTATTTTGGCTCTCTTTAATATCTTCTTTTTCATAAAACTCTTCTGGTACTGAATACTTTGGAAGAACTACATCTCTTTCTAGATTAAAATCTTCAACTTTTTCTATTATTTCTTTAATATTAATTATTGACTCAGGAATATCTTGAAATAAATTTTTCATCTCTTCTTGAGATTTGAAATAATACTCCTCATTTTGATAGCCAAACCTTTTACCTCTTCCTCTTCCTATTGGGGTTGATTTATATTCTCCTTGTTTTATACATAATAGAATATCATGAGCAGATGAGTCTTCCTTATTTAAATAATACACATCATTACATGCAACTATTTTAATATTATATTTTTTTGAGAATTTTATTAAAATGTTATTTACATGATCTTCCTCTTCTAGCCCATGTCTATTTATTTCAATATAAAAATCATCTCCAAAAACATCAAGCCACCATTTTAATTCTTCCTCTGCTACTTCTTCACCTTGATTTAATATTAATTGCGGAATTATACTATTTAAATTTCCAGATAATGCTATAATATCTTTTTTGAATTTTTTAATTAAGTCTTTATCAATTCTTGGAAATTGGCCATATAAACCTTCAACATATGCTAATGATGAGAGATGCAATAAATTATTATATCCATTCTTATTTTTTGATATCAATACTTGATTATGTCTTATGTCTTTTTTTTCTCTGGTAAATTTTGTTTTTTTTCTTTCTTCTGATATAAAAAATTCAGATCCTATAATTTTTTTAATTTTATGTTTTTTAGCGAGTTTACTAAACTTAAAAGCTCCAAACATATTTCCAAGGTCTGTAATTGCTACAGCACTCATTCCTAGCTCTTTTGTTTTATCTATAATTTTCTCAATACTGGATGTAGCTTGAAGAACAGAATATTGAGAATGATTATGAAGGTGAATAAATTCATTTTCAATTAAAACCTGATTGGATTTTTCATTAGATATTATTTTTTCTTCTTTATTATTTTGATCAAAATTTGATTTCTTTAGTTTTGGTCCAATATAATTAATATCAGAACTTTCCAAGTCCTCATTTGAATATTCTCCTTTCTTTACTAATTCAAAAAAGCATTTTGCAGTTGCATTTACATCATAAGAGGCATCATGTGCATCAGTAAATTTATTATCAAATAAGATTTCATACATCTCTATAAGTTTTGGCATTTTTAAACCTCCACCCAATCCTCCTTTTAGATTACAATAAGACTTAGAAATTATTCCGGTATCAATACTAATTTTATTTTCTAAATCTGAATTTAGATTTTTACGATAATGTTCAGCCCCAAGAATTTTTAAATCAAAATTAATATTATGTCCAATTATATATTTTGATTTTTTTATGTCTTCTTCAAATTTTAATAGTGTTTCAGTTAACCCAATTCCATCTTTTATAGCTTTTTCTGTTGATATTCCGTGTACTTTTTCTGAATTAAATGGAATTGTGAAATTTTCAGGTTTAACAATAATTGATTTGTTTGATATAAGTTTCCCAGTCTGATCATTCAGTTGCCATGCTAACTGAACTAATCTTGGCCAGTTTTCACTGTCAGATACATCTGCTTTAAAATTTTTAGGTAAACCTGTAGTTTCAGTATCAAATGTTAAAAACATATTTTATTTATGAATTTCTATAATTTTTTTATCTGTAAAATAATTATCGGAATATATATCATCTAATTTATATATAGTAAACCTCGATCTAATATTTTTCAACTCTTTGTTAACATTTCCGCCTTTAAGTAGAATTAGCTTGCCATTTTTTTTTAGTGAGCTTTTTGTCCATTCTATTATATTATCTACAGAAGAGACTGATCTTGATATAATTACGTCAGCATTCTCATTTAAATTTTCTGCTCTATCATTAATACAGTTAGTATTTTTTAAATTAATTTTTTTTATGATATTATTAACCGCATTAATTTTTTTTTTAATCGAGTCTACAAGAATAAAATTATTTTTGTTAAAATAAATTGCTAGAGGAATGCCTGGAAATCCACCTCCCGTTCCTAAATCTATAATTTTGGTATTGCTTTTTTTTATTAAATCAAATTTTGTAATAGATAGTGAGTGAATTATATGATGAAGATAAAAGTTTTCAAAATCTTTTCTTGATATCAAATTAATTTTCTTATTTATTTCAAAATAAATTTCAAATAGTTTTTCGAATGTTTCTAGTTTTTCTGATGATAATTCTTGATGATATCTTTCAAGAAGATTAAAATATTTAGTCATTTCTATATTTGTGACTTCTTATCTTTTAAAATTTCAAATAATAACTCTCTTGCTCTAAATAATTGTGCTTTTATAGTTCCTAAAGGAGATTGTGTTTTCTCTGCTATTTCATTATAAGAAAGCTCTTCAAAATATCTGTATTTAATTAGATTTTCATATTTATCAGGTAATTTGGATACAAACTTTCTAACTAATAAAATTTTTTGTTTGTGAATGGCCTCTTCACCAGGGTTTTTATCAAGATCTTTTACATCAATATCTATATTTTTTCCACTATCATCCTTGAATGTGGTATTTAGACTTGTTGTTTTTAACTTTTTCTTTCTAATAAAATCTATGGTGTTATTAGTAGCAATTCTAAATAACCAAGTTGAAAACGTATAGTCTTTTTTAAATTTATCTAATTTGTTGAATGCTTTAGAAAATGCTTCAATAGTTAAGTCTTCAGCATCATCTGGATCTTTAATCATTTTTAAAATTGTAAAATAAATGGAGTTTTTATAATTGGCCATTAGTTCTGCAAAAGCATTTTGATCATTGAATTTTATTGCAGCATCAATTAATTCAAAATCTCTTAACGCTTTTTTTGAAAATTTCCTTTTTTTATCCATTTATGGTTTTAATATTGAGTAAAAATTAGATAATGTAAATATGTTCTTCAAATTAACACATACATCATCAAAATCAAACGCTAGAGTTGGTAAAGTTTTAACTAATAGAGGAAAAATTGATACTCCTATTTTTATGCCCGTTGGAACTTCAGGTTCTGTAAAAGGGGTTTTCCAAGAAGATTTAGATAAAAAAATTAATGCTCAAATAATTTTATCAAACAATTATCATCTTTATTTAAGGCCAGGAGTTGATTTAATTAATGAGTCTGGAGGATTACACAAATTTATAAACTGGGATAAACCCATTTTAACTGATTCTGGTGGGTATCAAGTTTTTTCACTTTCTAATAATGTTAAAATAAAATCGGAAGGGGTTTATTTTTCATCTCATATTGACGGTTCAAAACATTTATTTACCCCAGAATCTGTGATACAGTCTCAAAATAAAATTGGATCAGATATTATGATGGTTTTGGATGAGTGCTTGCCTTATCCATGTGAATATTCTTATGCTAAAAATTCTTTGAAGCTTACTCACGAATGGTTAGATAGGTCAGTAGTGGAGTTTAATAAAACAAAGGATTTATATGGTCATAAACAATTTATGTTTCCTATAGTTCAGGGCGGGACATTTAAGGATTTAAGAACTAAATCAGCAGAATACATAATAAGTAAGGATCTTCAAGGAAATGCAATTGGTGGATTATCTGTTGGTGAACCTAAAGAGGTTATATATGAGAATGTAGATTTAGTTTGTTCTTTGTTACCTAAAGATAAGCCAAGGTATTTAATGGGTGTAGGAACTCCAGAAAATATATTAGAATGTATATCATTAGGTATAGATATGTTTGACTGTGTAATGCCTACTAGAAATGGAAGGAATGGTATGCTTTTTACATCTGAAGGAACTATAAATATTAAAAATAAGAAATGGGAAAAAGATTTTTCACAAATTGATCCTAATTTAAATTATTATAGTTCCAAGTATTCAAAGGCTTATTTAAGGCATTTAATTCTTAGTAAAGAAATTCTTGGATCTCAAATTGCAAGTTTTCATAATTTGAATTTTTACTTGTGGTTAGTTAATGAAGCAAGAAAAAATATAATTAATGGTACATTTGAAGTATGGAAAAATAAATTGATACCTAAGCTAAATAATAAATTATAATTGAATATTTTAAATCAATACATTCTTAAAAAGTTTCTTAAAACTTTCCTCTTTGTAGTTGGGATTATGGTCCTGGTTGTTGTTGTTATTGATTTTACGGAGAAGAATCATAAATTTATTCAAAATAGATTATCAACTAATGATATACTTGGATATTATTATGGATTCATACCTTATATAATATCTTTAGTTACTCCTATTACTGCATTTATAGCAACTGTTTATGTCACAGCTCAATTATCTCAAAGGTCAGAACTTATAGCAATTTTATCATCCGGTAAAAGTTTTATTTATATTATAAAATCATTTTTTGTAGGTTCTTTAATAATTGCAATATTGAGTTTTATTCTAAATGGATGGCTAATTCCTCATTTAAATAAAGATAGAGTTGCTTTTGAAGTAATGTATATAAAAGGGCCCTATTTTTTTTCTGATAAAAATGTTCATTTTAAAATTGATGAAGACTCTTATTTATATCTTGAAAGATATGATAATAATATGGATATTGGTTATAATGTTACTATTGAAAATTTTGATAATAATAAGCTTAAAGCTAAATTATTTGCAAGACAGATAATATGGAAAAATGATATTGATAAGTGGAGGCTCAAGTCTTGGAGGATAAGAGAATTATATGAGGATGGAGAAAAAATTAATAGTGGTTTTGAGCTAGATACTACTTTATTGGTAAACCCATCTGATTTTGATAATAATTATAGGTTAAGTGAAACATTTACTATTAATGAGTTAAATGACTTTATTAATTTACAACAATTAAGAGGGGCTGATGATATTGATCTTTATAAAATTGAAAAGTATATGAGATATGCTCAGCCTTTTACTGTAATTCTACTAGTAATTTTAGGTGTAGTTATTGCATCTCGGAAATCAAGACAGGGTAAAGGATACCTTATTGCGTTAGGATTTAGTTTTGCTTTTGCATTTATAATATCATTTGTTATGTCAAGAGCATTTGCAGAAAATGGAAGTCTAAATCCACTCTTAGCTATTTGGCTGCCAAATATTATATTTAGTTTTATTACTTTATATATGTATAAATTAACACCTAAATAATTAGAAATATAAAAGTTCTATTTTATTTTTAAACACATCTACCACTTCATCTCCAGTTTCAAGATTTCTTAAAACATTTTCAAATTCATCTGTATCTTGATATCTAATCATAAGTGCGATATCGAGTATTTCAATAATTTGTTCAATTGCCTGATCTTTGGTTATAGCATTTGCTTTTATTTTCTTTTTGTAATACTTAGGTGAGATTACCTTTTTGAGGGCAAAGTAGATTGGTTGTTTCTCAATCTTAATTAAAGGAGTACTTCTTGTTGGTGTTGGAGGATCCTCCCATTTATAAGCTAAATCAATTAGCTTTACTTTTTTTGCAACATCATTTCCAAGGAAATGAGCTTTAATATATTGGTGATCTTTTAAAATCGTTTCATCTAAACTTGATGACATGAAATCAAACTCAAACTTTTGAGATTTTCCTTGAAAAGAGATAAATGAAATTATAAGAACAAAAATTATTTTTTTCATGACAGCAAAAATATTTATTAATGATATATAATTAAAGTAAAATAAATTTTTTTTATTTAAAACAAACTTTATTTAAATTAATTTTAAAATTTTTAATGATTTATTAAATATATTTTAAAATAATAACTAAAATATTATTTTTTTATTAAATCCAATGATGGAAGTGTACCATTTGCAATATATTCAAGTAATGCACCACCACCTGTAGATATAAACGAAATATTATTTTCTAGGTTATTTTTTTTTACTGCTGCTACAGAATCTCCTCCTCCAACAAGTGAAAAAGCTCCTTCATTTGTTGCTTCTACAACAAATTTACAAATTTCAAATGTACCATTTGAAAACTCATTAACTTCAAAAACTCCCATTGGTCCGTTCCAAATAATTCTTTTTGAATTTAAAATTACTTTTTTAAAGGTATTTATAGACTTTTTACCTATATCAAAACCAGAATAATCATTTGGTATTTCATGTGCATTGAAGGTTTTAGTATTAAAATCAGTAATTGATTTTGAACAATTTAGATCTTCTGGTAAATATATTTTAATTCCTTTATCCCTAGCTTTTATCAATAAATGATTAGCAATATCTAGATTATCTTCTTCAAATAATGATTTTCCAATATTTCCACCTTTGCTTTTTATAAAAGTATTTGCCATTGCACCACCAATAATTATATTATCAACTAAATCAATTAATTTTTCTATTACTCCTATCTTATCTGATACTTTTGCACCTCCAAGAATAGCTGTAAAAGGTTTTTTTTCTTCATATAGAACTTTATTAATATTATAGATTTCGTTATCAACTAAATCTCCTATACAACTATTTTTTATAAATTTATTTATTGAATTAGTAGATGAATGAGTTCTATGACATGTCCCAAATGCATTATTTACATATATATCAGCCATTGATGCTAAAGCTTTTGAAAAATTAAAATCGTTATCTTTCTCCTCTGAATAAAATCTTAAATTTTCTAATAAAATAATGTCGTTTTTATTCAAATAATTATCTATAGAGAAATCTTTTCTAAAATAATTATCAATTAATAAGACTTCTTTATTTAGTTTACTTGATAAATATTTTAGGATATTTTTTAATGAATAATCTTTTTCAAATCCATTCCCTTTAGGTCTTCCTAAATGGCTCATGATAATGCATTTACCTCCATTGCTAATGACATGTTCTATTGATTTAATTCCAAGGTCTATCCTCGTAGAATCTGTAATTCTTAAATTTTTGTCAAGTGGAACATTAAAGTCAACTCTGATTATTGCAATTTTGCCCTTAAAGTTGAAATCATTTAATTTTTTAATTTTCATCATTATCTTCCGCAGATTTAATTAATCTATTATTTATTGTTCTTCCAATTAATGTGTCTTCAACTAATGAAGATAATATTATATCTATATTTTTCATATTATCCAGCTCGTATAAAGATGAATATAAATTTTTACTCGCTTCAAAAAGAGAAGAGTTTTGTGAAAGTAAAATTTGATTTTCCTCTTTTATAAAATCGTAATATTTATCGAAACACAAAATTCCAACTCTTTTATCTTTAAATTTATCTGTGAGCATATTAATATCTCCTAAATATAATTTTTTTGATGGAGAGTAGTGACTCTTGAAAGATCCAGGGTAACTTTCTTCATTTGAATAAAAAGTTATATCTCCAATACATTTTTCTACATCTTCAACAACTAAACTTCCTAGTCTATATACTATAGTATTATTATTTTCAAAACCAATAATCGTTGATTCAATCCCTAATTCACATGAGCCTCCATCTAAAATATAATCTATTCCTTTATTGAAATTTTTAAGAATATGTTCTGTTCTTGTAGGAGATATATATCCAAATTTATTTGCGCTTGGAGCTGATATAGGATAATCTATATTTTTCAATAGATCTAAGGTAATTTCTTTATTTGGAATCCTAAACCCAACAGTTTTGAGGTTTGAAGTTGTTTTATTTGGTATTATATCTTTTTTTTCAAAAATTAATGTTAATGGTCCTGGCCAAAATTTTTCAGCTAGTTTATAGGCTACATCTGGAATCTCATTTACATATTTTTCAATTTTTGATATTGAATTAGTATGGCAAATTAATGGGTCATTGCTTGGTCTATTTTTTAAATTAAATATTTTATCAACGGACTCTAAATTTAATGCGTTACCTCCAAGGCCATAAACTGTTTCTGTTGGGATAGCTACTAAACCTCCTTTATCTAACTTGTCCTTAGCAAAATCTATATTTTTACCAATTTTTATCATTTCTGTATAAAATTGAACTATCTCCATAGCTCAACATTCTATAATTATTTTTCAAAGCGAAATTATATACTTTTCTCCAATCTTCTCCGATAAAAGCAGCAACTAGTAATATTAATGTTGATTTAGGATAATGGAAATTTGTAATAAGTTGATCACAAAATCTAAATCTGTAACCGGGAATGATAAATAAACTTGATTTGAAATCAATTTTATCAATTCTTTTTTTCTCCATATAATTTAGAACTATTTCACAGGCCTTGTCTCTGCTTATTTCGGTTCTATCATTTAGATAAATATCTTGTTCTATAAAACTTAAATTCTCATTATTTAAAATTTTTAAACTCAAATAATAAATTGATTCTAGAGTTCTCAAGGTAGTTGTTCCCACAGCAACAACATTTTCTGATTTTCTAATATTAGAAATATTATTTTTTGAGATAGTTATATTCTCAGAATGCATATTATGATCTTTTACTTTTTCAGTGTTTATTGGCTTAAATGTTCCAATCCCAACATGAAGAGTTATTTTGTCAATTGTATGACTATTATTTAAATCATTAATAAGATTCTTAGAAAAATGTAATCCAGCTGTTGGGGATGCTATTGATCCATTTACTTTTGAATATACTGTTTGGTAATTAATATAATCACTATCTTCTACTTCTCTTTTAATATAAGGTGGAAGCGGAATTGAGCCGAATATGTCTAAAATTTCTTCCCAACTATTTTTTGTATTCCAACTAAAAAATATTCTTTCATTTTTTTTCTGAAACTCTAATGTGATTGATTTTTTTTTTGAAATTAACATTTCATCTCCCTTCCATTTTTTACTATTTCCTATTAAACCTTCCGCCTCTATAATTTTCTTTTTTTCTTGTCTTATATCTAAAATATTAGTTACTAATATTTCTATAACATTTTTATTTGAATTTGAAAAAAAGAATCTACTCTTAATAACCCTAGAATCATTTAAAATAATAGTTGAATTATTGGGAATATGATTTAGTATGTCAAAAAATTTAACTGAGTTAATTTTTCGATTTTTATATACTAGAAGATTTGATTCATCTCTTTTTTCGCATGGATAATTTGCGATACTTTTTTTATTTAATATGTAATCGTAATTATCTAACCTCAGATTTTCATCTATCATAATTTAGATTATGGTCTAAGCTTTCGAACTTCTGAACCGGTTTTCCAAAGCTCTGAATCTTTAAGTTCGGCTAATTCTTTATCTAGCCCTTCCCTGTAATTACTTTTTTTATTTGCTTTAATGGTAATTCTAGCTTCTTCTCCAGACTCAACAGAATTATACAAATCTTCGAAAACGGGATATACTGCATCTCTAAATCTCTTCCACCAATCTAGCGCTCCTCTCTGAGCAGTTGTAGAACAATTAGCATACATCCAATCCATACCGTTTTCAGCAACAAGTGGATATAAAGATTGAGTTGCCTCCTCGACTGTCTCATTGAAAGCTTCTGAAGGAGAATGTCCTTTTTTCCTTAGAATAGAGTATTGAGCAGCAAATAAACCTTGAATTGCACCCATAAGAGTACCTCTCTCACCAGTTAAATCGCTATAAACTTCTTTCTTGAAAGTAGTCTCAAAAAGATATCCAGATCCTACTCCAATACCTAAAGCAATGACTCTATCTCTTGCGTTTCCAGTAAAATCTTGATGAATAGCAAAACTTGAATTTAATCCGTTTCCTTGAACAAATAATCTCCTTAAGCTAGTTCCCGAACCCTTTGGAGCAACTAAAATTACATCAACATCTTCTGGTGGTATAATATTAGTTTGATCTTTGTAAGTTATTCCAAACCCATGAGAAAAATAAAGTGCTTTACCTTTTGTGAGATATTTTTTAACTGT
>CEQM01002089.1_pt1 | contig 12924 bp, 10 predicted proteins | sample 531111 | NCBI WGS metagenome assembly CEQM01 (sample SAMEA2621278, study PRJEB7988) | marine metagenome | biome: marine biome (ENVO:00000447); feature: deep chlorophyll maximum layer (ENVO:xxxxxxxx); material: "saline water (ENVO:00002010), including plankton (ENVO:xxxxxxxx)" | depth 120 m
GAAACTACGTTATCCAAGTGTCGTAGATACACTTACATTGCGCCTCAGCATATTGGTTATACGGGAAGTTTTGCAACCGTTTCGCCAAGCGGTGCAATACAGTTCCCAACAAATATGAGAGGTTCGCCAACTTGCACTGGAACATTTACTCCGCAAAGCGGAAGTGCAGGAACATTTGCCGTAGCAAGCGTAAACTATAGTTACGTTTTTGTTTATAATAGTGCAGGGAACTGGACCAATGCTATTGGTATTGTGATTAATGATTTCAAAGCGGATGCGGAGTTGTAAAGATGAATATTAACAACGCAAGATATTTTCAAGGAATTAATATCAATAATGATGACGGTTCTGTGTCCCCTGATGGAGTAAATCAGGGAGTTGTAGCGAGTATTGATGGCGTGACTATGCACGTTCCGCTAGACCTAGCCAACACACACTACGCAGAAATCCTGCGCCAAGTAGACGCTGGCACTCTGACCATTGCGGACGCTGACTAATGTTTGGTGAGTTGGCACTATCAGAAAGGGCTATCGCGGACCAAGGTATTCTAGCCTTTGGTTCTGCAACTGCTGATGCCAACTTCACTGTAGACGGCGCATCTATGTTTGTAGCAAACGGCTCCGCAGATATGGAAGCAATTGGTGTTAAAGCTACAATTGGCGTAGGTGTTCTTGCAGGTATCTTTGAGGCTTCTGCTTTGTTTCTGCAAAGCACAGAGCTTACCCGCTTTGGAACAGTTATCGCGGAGATGGATTTTAGCACTGTGCAAACAACGAATGGCACGTTTGTAGCTTCAGCAATATCCGAACAAGACGCTGCCTTTATACAAAGCACAAACTCCGTTATGACCCTAAGTGCAGCCTCTGAGCAGAGTGCTAACTTTGAGCAGACATCCGGGGGAAGTGTGTTATACTCCGCCTCGCAAGAAATGACGGCGGAGTTCATACAGTCGGTCGCGCCTACATTTATAATAAACTCTCGTCCTTTGGATATTGAGTCTGTTTTTATACAGTCTTCTCTTGGAACCAAAGTTATCCTCATGGACGAACTGCAAATTAATGCAGTGTTTGTTGTGTCAGCCCAAGGTAGGTTTTTTTGGGAGCGTATAGATGCAGACACCCCGTCAGAAAACTGGGTGCAAGTTGTCCCAAGTGGTGGGACATGGACAGAAATTAACGCGGGTGGTACAATAGAAACGTGGACAAATAAGGTGGTTTAAATGCCCAGTACATATACTTCAAACACTGGTATTCAAAAACCCGGTTCCGGCGAACAGGCAGGAACTTGGGGCACAACGACTAATACCAACTTCGATATAATTGATCAGGCACTTCACGGTCAGGCGCAGATAACTATTTCAGGTAGTCAAGATCTGACTACCAACGATGGATCTACTAGCGACGGCGCAAACACCGTTCTTGTTCTTAGCGGATCTCCGGGTTCTACCTTTGAGCTAAGAGTTACTCCAACAGATCAGGAAAAATTTTATACTATCAGAAACGACACAAACGCTGCCTGTCGTATTATATACAAAGGTGTAACCTACTCCGCATCCAACGGCGTAGAAATCGCAGCAGGTGCATCAGCCGCTGTGACAGGTGACGGTGGTGGCGGTTCCGGTGTTTTCAAAAGCCTGACACCAACTACCGATCTGGTTAACGACACGAGTCCCGAGCTTGGCGGCAACCTTGATGTTGTTACGCACAGCATTGTAACCACAGCAAGTAATAGAGATATTGCGATTACCCCGCATGGTACAGGCTCTGTTATACTTGACGGCTTGTCTTATCCACAGGCGGACGGAACCGCAGGACAGCTATTAAAGACAGATGGCTCCGGGCAGCTTTCGTTTGTTAGTGCAGGTTCTAGCTTTGGAAACACATTAAGTCTGACTGGTGGTAGCGGTTGGACAATTTCTGTTGATGGAAACAACAATCTAGTATTTTCCTACGGTGGCTCGGCAGTGGCTAAAATAGCTTCCAACGGCGCAATAACTTCTGTTGACGATGTAACCGCATATGGATCGATCTAATGACGCTGCCATCTTCTGGAACACTGTCACTTTCTGATCTTCAGACAGAGTTTACTGGCTCACACCCTATTTCTATGAGCGAGTACTACAAGAGTGGTGGTAACGGATACGTTCCGTCCACTGTTCCAGAAACAGTAACCGCATCTAGTCTTGGCGGTAGCAACTCCACTAACTATAGATATCCCGGTATTGGCGGCTATGACCCGCAGATAAATACTTTTAGCCGTCTGTACACTCAGGCTTTGTGGGGTGATAACGGCAGTACCATAACTATGGACAGGAACTTTACTGTCAACAAGACCGGGACTTATCAGTACTACGCTGCTTATTATATACAAGGCGTTGCTTCAGCCACTGTTAGTATGTATGCAAACGGCAGCTTGGTTAGAACACACACTTTATCTCCAGCGTATAATCAGACCGCCTCGGCGGTTGACACACTTTCTCTAAGTTCTGGGCAGGTAATACGAATGGTTGGAAGCGGCGCATCTTCTGGCTGGGCTTGTATTTATCTTTATGTTGGTGGCAGTAGCTACAACAACGCGGCTGTTGACACAACCGTTAACTCAGGCATTCCTGTGTCTGGTAATGCGTTGGCTATATCTGATTTTTATGGCGGGAGAAAAACATAATGCCGCTAACAAAACTACAATTCAGACCCGGGCTTGTACAGGATCTTACAGCGTACTCCAACGAAGGTGGGTGGAGAGACGGTGACAAAGTACGCTTTCGTCTAGGCTACCCCGAAAAAATAGGTGGCTGGGCAAAGTACGCTAGTTCAACTTTTCTAGGTACTTGCCGTGCTTTACATAACTGGATTGCTCTTGACGGATCTAACTATCTTGGGTTGGGTACGAACTTAAAATATTATTTAGAAGAAGGCGGCACATTCAACGATATAACTCCTCTTCGCACTGGATCCCCTACAAGTGCAGGTGTTATTACCTTTGCCGCAACAACATCAGCACCGTTTTCTAGCACAATCACCGTAACTCACGTTAACCACGGTGCGGTAACCGGGGACTTTGTTACTTTTTCCAGCGCCGCAAGTCTTGGCGGAAACATAACTGCCACCGTACTAAATCAAGAATATAGTATTGATCAGGTTCTTTCCGGTAGTACCTATGAAATTACAGCCAAAGATCTTCTTGGGGCTACAGTAACATCCAACGGCTCTGACACAAGTAATGGCGGTAGCAGCACGGTAGGTAACTATCAGATCAACGTAGGTCTTAATACCACAGTGGGTGGCACAGGTTGGGGCGCAGGTTTGTATGGTGGTAGAACTTCAGCACCACTACAGACAACGGTCAACGAGGGCGGCACTCTTTCAAATAGTGACACCACAATTACCGTAACCAGCACCACAGGCATCGTGGCTACTGACATTGTGATGATTGACAATGAGTTAATTCTTGTTGGTGGTATCTCGGGCAACGATCTAACGGGCTGTACCCGTGGGCATTCAGGCACAACTGCGGCTAGTCATGTGGATGGAAGTCTAGTCATCCTAGCTAAAGGTAACGCTGATCCAGCCGATGACTTCTCCGGTTGGGGTGTTGCAGCTTCCGGTGGTCTGACAACTACAACACAGATACGTCTGTGGTCACACGATAATTTCGGAGAAGATCTCCTTATAAATCCTCGTGACTCCGGTGTTTTTTACTGGGACAAATCTACTGGTACGGGAGCCAGAGCAGTAGAACTATCTACCCGGTCAGGCACAAAGAGAAGCGTACCCACCATTTGTAAGCAGATCATGGTATCGGATAGAGACCGTCACGTTCTTGCCTTTGGTTGTGATGGTCTTGGTGGTGCGAGTGACGCACAAGGGGACGGGGTCCAAGATCCGTTGTTGATACGTTTCTCCAGTCAGGAAAACCCAATTGACTGGTATCCTGTAACAACCAACACCGCCGGAGATTTGCGACTTGGTTCTGGTTCTACCTTTGTAAAAGCCATTGAAACAAAGCGTGAAATCCTGATATGGACTGACACTGCACTAACCTCCATGAGGTTTATCGGGCCTCCCTTTACCTTTGGTCTACAGCAGCTTGCATCCAACATAACTATCGCCGGACCAAACGCCGCTGTTGCCACGGAAGATTTTGTGTTCTGGATGGGTGACGATAACTTTTACGTCTATGCTGGTCAGACAGCCCAGCTACCATGCACTGTCAAGGACAAAGTATTCAATGATATCAATCTGGAACAGAGTGACAAGATATACGGTGGGGTAAACTCTGAGTTCAGTGAGGTCTTCTGGTTTTACCCGGCATCTGGATCAACAGAGAATGACCGCTATGTGGTGTACAACTACCTAGAAAAGCTGTGGTACTTCGGTACGTTAGCAAGAAGTGCGTGGTTGGATCGCGGAACTCGGCCCTTTCCTTTGGCTACAGAGGGCGGATATGTATACAACCAAGAGTTTGGGCATGATGACGATGGCAGCGCAATGACATCATTTATAGAGTCAGCCGTAATGGACATAGGAGATGGGGACCACTTTACTTATGTCAGAAGGGTTATACCGGATCTAAGTTTCTCTGGTTCTACTGCTATATCCACCCCGCAAGCCACGTTCACAATTAAGTCAAGAGACTTTCCCGGTGAGGATTTTGGTAATACAGCGGCATCGACGACAACAAGAACACAAACTAGTCCTGTTGAAGAGTACACAAAACAGTTGTACGTCCGTGCCCGAGGTCGATCTTTTGCATTGAGAGTTGAGTCAACCGCACTTGGTGCCAAGTGGCGTCTTGGCAGTCCTAGAGTTGACTTACGTCAGGATGGGAGGCGCTAGTGTCTAGTAATCAAACGCCACCACCCAGACTCCCGGAAGCCCCGCAGGAATACAGTGTAAGTTACATGTCGGATCTTGTTCGAGCACTGGAGATATTTATTGAGCAGGAACGTAACCCGGGTGACCTACGGGCATCGACCCTAACAATAACAGACTTGCCCACAAGCGCCACTGGACTTGAGACGGGGACGCTGTATAATGATTCCGGTACTGTAAAGGTAGCATAATGGCAATATTTGGTGATCTTGGAAAAGCATTAGGACTAGGCAGTGCAAAAGATGTCCTGCCTATTATCGGTACGGCTGCTGGTTTTTACTTTGGCGGACCTTTGGGTGCGTCTTTAGGTTCTGGGATTGGTAGCCTAGCTGGCGGCAAGTCAGTTAACGACGCACTTACCAATGCTGCACTGGCCTACGGTGTAACCTCCTTTGTCCCATCAAGTATGATGAGCTCTGGAGCACAGGCCAACACAGGTATGTTTGGCCCCAATGCCTTGCAGAGGAGTTTGTATTCAGGTGGTGCCGGAATTCCAACTACAATGGCTGGTCCTGAGAATTTTCTGTCAGAGGGAATGACTACTGGAAGCACCTCGGGTGGAGGTAGCAGTATGTTCGGTGGAGTAATGGACTTTGTTAAAGACAATAAGATGTTGACTGCTGGCCTTGGGACCTTGGCCCTCGGAGCTTTGTCAAGCCCAGAAGAGGAAGAAACACGCAATCCCGACTATGGTAGACCCGGTGAAGCGTGGGATGTAGAGTATCGGGGCGTTCGGTACGATCTTGATGACCCGGAAGAGCGTGAGGCATACAAAGCTAGAAAGGACGCAGATCGCAAAGAATACAGCGAAAGAGAGCCTGTTTTAGCAGCGCATGGCGGGGCTATGTACGGACACGATAAAATGAGTTATGATACCCCGATAACGGGTGAGGTCAGCGGACCGGGGACAGGGACATCTGATTCCGTGCCTGCTAGACTGTCAGATGGAGAGTTTGTTTTAACAGCAAAGTCTGTTCGTGGTGCAGGTGGTGGAGATAGAGATATCGGAGCCGCACGTTTATATGATATGATGGCGGAGTTGGAGGCCACAGCGTAATGGCAGTACAAGAACAAACAGTTACCCAACGGTTAGCTCCGTTTCAGGAAGACTTCCTAAAGGATATTTTTGCTCAAGCCACCGCTCTAAAAGGCGGGATGGGATATACAGACCAGAAAATGGCTGGTCTATCCCCAGAGCAGAGACGAGCTATTCAATTGGCTGGACAGGGTGTGGGTGCCTACAAGCCATTTATGCAGGGCGCTCAAGCAGCAATGACGCAAGCTGGAGCTTTTGCACAACCCGGTGCAGCCCAACAGTTTATGAACCCTTACGAGGATCAAGTTGTTCAACAGACACTAGCTGATATTAGAAAGGCTGGACAGGAACAACAAAATCAACTTAGTTCTCAAGCAGTGCAAGCTGGAGCTTTTGGCGGGTCACGTTTTGGGGTCGGTCAAGCAGCGCTTGGTGAAGCTAACATACAGGAACAATCTCGAGCAGCAGCCAATCTCAGGCAGCAAGGGTTTCAACAGGCACAGCAAGCGGCACAAAATGCAGCGCAGTTGCAGGCACAGCAGGCCGGGATGTATGGGACTTTAGGTGGTCAGGCTCAAGCAATGGGTGTGCAGGATGTGAATAGCCTTCTTGGTATTGGTGGACTTACACAGCAGTTCGGAGATGGCGCTGGTTTCAAGGGTCAGGCGGCGTTGGACCTAGAACGTGCTAACATAATGGGTCAGCAGAATGCTCCTTATCAGGAGATAGGTTTCTTATCTGATCTGTTCCGTGGTGTTCCTTCGTTGCAACAGACAACAAGTCAGACAGCTACTCCTAATCCTAGCCTGTTCTCACAGATTGCGGGTCTTGGGATCGCGGGTCTCGGTGCTGCTGGTGCTGCTGGCGGTTTTGGTAACTTGTTTAATCCGAATGTAAGGGCAACAGGATGAACCCATTAAATCGCAGAATGTTCCGTCAGCCCGGTGCGTCACGACGACCAACCGGGATCCTCGCATCTTCGCCGCAGCTTGCTAACACCGTAGCCAACCGTCAGCCAGTGCGTATGGCTAATGGTGGTACTAATACTTACACCGCCGCAGTTCAAAGAGCAGTGCAAGCTGGGGACAAAAGAGCGCTTCAGGAACTTGCTAAACCTGTTAACTATGGTGCCGCAGCTAGGACCCCAGATGGTCAGAACGCTCTTCGCTTGGCTAGACAAGCTCTTGCACAATCAACACGAATATCTACGGATACTGCTGTTGATGCACCCATTTCTGACGCAGAAAGAATGGCGGCTAATAGAAGTAATTTAGCTGCGCTTCGAGCGGCACAAGGTCTAGGTCAAGGCGCAACCGTTCCTGCGACAGTGAGCACGGAACCCAGCACTGCAATGGAACAAATTAAAAGAGCTTTTATGTACCCCGGTGAAGTTCTTGGGTTTAGAGTACCTGACGATGCACCCGGTAAGCCCAATCCAATAGGTCAAGGTATACGAAATTTTGTTTTTGGAACGGAAGAAAGTCAGAGTCCTGTTCAGTCAGCATTGAGAAGTGCAGACGATGCAATAGTTAGAGGCACAAGTGCTGCGGGTGATGCAATACAAAACCTAGAAAAAGGAATTATTTCTGGGTTTATTCCTAAACCAACAGGTACAGCTTTGGCTGACGCACAAGCGGCGGCTGGGGCTATAAGAGAAGGCTTCCCGGGTAGATCCGCAGGAACTGCTACTGTATCAGATATGGAAGGCGGGGTAGCTCAAGGACTTCCTTTGACTATTGCTGATACCCCCGCTGAAGTTCTAGCTAAAGCCACCAGCACCAGCACCAGCACCGATAGCGCAAAGGGGAGACAAGTTAGTACCGTAGATCCGAACAAAGAAACTTCAACTGGAGATAAAGCTGGTTCAACCGTTGCTAACACGGCTATCGATACAATAACTAGCAAACTTACCTCTTTGTTAACTGGCGATGTAGAAGATCCTTCTGTAATAAAAAAGAAAGTTCCATCTAGTCAAGCTACCAACCCAGAAGCAGCGGATGCTTTTGCCGTAACGTATGGTCAATATGCAGACCCCGAAGAAGTTAATTTGGAAAAAATTGATAACGCAATTAAAGATACTTTTGGGGACAAAAAAGATTTCACGGATGCTAAAAGAGACGCTTTCTATATGAATTTAATAAAGGCTGGGTTAGCTATTGCCGCAGGTGAAAGCGAAAACGCAATAACTAACATTGCGAAAGGTTTGTCGCTAGGCATTGATGCATACGGCAAAGATATGAAAGATCTTAATGAACAAGAACGTGAGGATGAAAAGGAACGTCGAGTGTTCCGAGCGCAAATGATTCGAGACGAGCGCACTGCTAACATCGCAATGGCAGCAGCAAAGAACCAGTGGACAGCAGCCGACAACAGATTTAAACAAGCTGATGCACAGTTTAAAAAGACAGACGAGTGGAATCGTCAAAAGTATAATAGCGACATGAGCTTTGCACGGCAATCATTAGCAATCAACATGCTCCCTAAAATTGCACAGTTGGAGATAGCAGGTAGAACTCTCGATGAAAAGGTGCGTAATAACCTTGCTACAGAAGCAATAAATGAAATGAAGACAGATTCTGTTGCGCTAAGAATAGCTAAAAAATTTGGATGGATAGACTCCGACAACAATATTACAGCACTTGGTAAACAACAGGCTGGTGATGAATTACAAAACAATATTCTAGAAGCTGAATTAGCTAAGTCGAAAGGGACGGTTAAAACAGGGCCTAAAGCTCCCGACAGGGACAGGTTTATAATGGATCAACTGGGGAAAACAGATCAGATGGATTTAGCCAGAGAACAACTGCAAAGATCTGGTATTAAAAACCCCACATCACAGGATTTTGAGGCATTTTTTGGCTCTCAATATGATAGAATATCATCTGGTCAAACTAGCGCAGCCCCTCAACAAGGCACACAAAGTCTAGCCGTAGGCTCAGTTGTTACTCAAGGAGGTAAAAAATTTAGAGTTACAGCGGTTGACGCTCAAGGAAACGTCACCGGAAGCGAAGAGATAAAATAAAATGGCTACTTTGGATCTTAGCAAACCTTTTTCCATTGAAGAAGAAGGTTCTTCTGGTTTAGATCTTAGCAAGCCTTTCGATGTTGTTGAAGAAGAACAAGATACAGAGGCTGCAACCTTTGATCCCGCACAATCTTTTTCTGTAGAGTCTGAAACTCAAGAGTCCACCACACAGGAAATTGCTGAAGGTATTGCATCTGGCTTGCTTGCCATTCCACAGGGTATCGGTGAGCTTGGCGCTGCTGGCATCGACTACATATATGATACGGATTACTCGACTGATGTAACCGATTTCTTTGATGGAATCCGTCAAGCTGGTGGCATAGACCCCGAGGGCACAGCAGGGAAGATCGCAGAAGTTGCAGCGCAATTTGTTGTTCCCGGTCTTGGGGCAGCAGGTGTTGCAAGCAAGCTTGGACGAATCGCGAACCTTGGAACTTTAACCAATCGTGCAGCACAGGTAGGTGCGGCGGCGGTGACTGACGCGGTTGTGGCTACTGATGGTGTAACGACTCTTGGTGATTTCTTTCAGGCAGGACCCACAACAACGGAAGATACAATTGGTTTACAAGGTAGAGAAAAAGCAGCAGCCAGAATAGGTAACAGACTTAGCTTTGCTCTCGAAGCTGGCGGAGCCACTGCCGCGTTACCTAAAGCACTTCAAGCTGTTGGACTTTTGGGTAAGGGAGTAACTAAAGTAGCTACTCCAGTTGTTGCTCCCGTGGTTAGAAAGGGTATTCTTCCTGCTGCCGAAGCTATTAGTAAGCCCATAAAAAAACTTGCCGAACAAGACAACTTAGTTGGAGACGGTTTAAATAGTCTTGCCTCTGTTTTTAGAGCACGAGGGAATCTACCCCAAGATGTTTTTGAGGTTAGGTCTACTATAACAGGACAGGTCGAAGCAGAACTTGGAGAAGCCGCGAGATATTTAAAAGAAGTACAAGACGGTGTAGATAAGGTCTTTAAAAAGTCAGAAACTATTATGGTCGAAGGCACTCCTCTGACTCGTTCTGAGGTTATGAATCGTTTGTATGGGTATATGACTAAGGATCCAGACTTTGTTCGTAATGCGAAAGACACAAACACTTCACTAGAAGACATGCTTCCAAAGTTTATGAGACAACCCGCTAAACAAATGAGAGCGCAAGTTGACGGTTTATCCAACTCAATTAAAAACTCTGACTACCTAGCCACTAGAGAAGCTGACGATGTGGTCAATGCAATTAATGACAACATAGGATCTTATCTTCGTCGCAAATATAAAATATTCGAGGATAAAACTTTCTTGAAAAGCGATGAGTTTGCGGAGGCTAGAAAAGAAGCTATCTCCTTTTTTAAAGCAAGTCCAAAGGCAGCGGAAAATTTATATAAAGACTTGTTCGATGGTCCATTACCCAATGATTTTCTTACTGGTGTAGGTAAATCTGCAAAGGTCAGTGACCGTGCCGCCGAGGATTTGGTCGAGGCTTTTGTTTCCAGATATTCTAATCGTGGGCGTAGACCTATAAAAGCAGGACAAGAAGCGCAGGCTAGAATTGCAGACAAGAAACTAAAGGAAGGATTATTTTCTTCTCGTCAAGTAAACAATCAAGCTCTTCGTAATCTTTTGGGAGAAGTTAAGGATCCACAAGAAGCCTACATATCCACTATTGCAGACATGGCAGAGTTTCGTGCGGTAGATGACTACTTTAAATATATCCGAACAAACCTTTTAGATCAGGGTGATAACTTCGTAAGTGCCGAAAGATTTGCACAGCTACCTTCCACGATGAAAGAAGGCTATGAGCAGCTAGGCAAAGGTTTTGGGTCTATCGAAGGTGTCTATGTCCCCAAGCGCATTTACAATGATATGACTCGTTTAACCATTGGTGACTCAGGAACAATGGGTAACACGATGAGAGCCGTATATTCCGGGTTCCTAAAAGGCAAGGGTGTTTCTCAATACACTAAAACTGTGCTGTCTCCAATTACTCAAGTAAGGAACGTAACCTCTGCTTCGTTGTTTGCATTAGCACAGGGCAATGTCGGAGGCGGTGCCAATCTCTTTGAGTCTTTTGGAACTGTCATGGGTAACATTACTAAACGGGGAACTGCGGATAGAGCAAAGTATTATCAAAACCTACAGCGTTTAGGAGTTGTAGGTACACAAACACAAGTTCGTGAGATGGATCGTTTGATTAAAGAGGGACTTGGGTTTACTCGTCAAGCTGATGCAGACATCATGGGAATACCCGTCGGTCAAAAAGTAGGAAATGTATTTACTAGATCTAAGATTGGAAGTTTTCTTAGCAGTGCGAATACCAAAGCTAAAGACATGTATCAAGGCGGTGATGATGTTTGGAAGATATATAACTTCGAGTTTGAAAAGAACAAGATTATTCAAGCCTACGGCAGTGAGGATTTAGCAACGCAGGCTCTCGGTCGTTCAGTAGATGATTATGCAGCAGACATTGTAAAGAACACAGTGCCCAACTATGAAAGAGTACCTGAGTTTGTGAAGGGTATTCGTAAGCTACCTGTTGGAAACTTTATCGCATTCCCTGCTGAGATACTTCGCACTAGCGCAAACACTCTAAGTCTTTCTCTTAGAGAACTTGCTAGTGACAATCGTGCCGTACAAGAAATAGGTATGCGTCGTTTAGTTGGATTTACATCCACTGCGGTGATTGCCCCAGCGGCATTACAAAAAATGGCAATGGATTTGACAGGTGTGTCACAAGAACAGATGGATGCAGCCCGTGAAAGTGGAGCACCTTGGCAAAAAAATAGTCGTTTGATTCCTACTACGGTAGATAAAGATGGCAATCTGAAAGGTTATATAGACTACAGTTACACAAACCCATACGATTATTTACAACGTCCGGCTCTTGCCATACTTAACGCCATCAATAAAGGTGAAGCTTTAGGCAAGGATGGTTCCGAAGTAGCAACAGAAGCCGTGCTCGGTGCAGTAGCAGAAATATTTGAGCCGTTTGCTGGTGAGTCCATCATAACCGAAAAGATTCTTGACACTACGACTCGCGGTGGCGTAACTCAAACTGGTTCTAAAGTTTACCGAGAAGAAGACACCCCCGGAGATAAAGCATTCAAGAGTTTTATGCATATTGCTGACTCTGTAGTACCGGGTGGCGCTCCGATACAATTAAAAGGAATGACTAAAGAAACACAAGAACCCGGTGTAGAAGTTGGGCGTTTTGCTAGATCATTATTTATGGCTGACAATGTAGACCCTTCTGGAAATGAAAGAAGAGCAGGACAAGAACTGTTCAGAGCGTTTACAGGCTTGTCTGAAATTGAAGTTAAACCTGAAAATATTTTGATGTATAAAGGATACGAGTATAGCAGGGGAATTAGAAGCGCGAGTCAGATATTTAATTCTGCCGTATCCACTAGGAGTACACTTAATCCAGAAAACGCAACAAATACTTTTAGAGAAGCTAACGAAGCTAGGTTCCGTGTGATGCGTGACATGTACCGAACAGTACAAAACATGAGACAGCTTGGCATGTCTGACGGGGAAATTAGAAGACAAATGAGGAAGAATAAGGTCGGGAATATATCTGAATTAATGAGAGGTGTTTTTGCTCCCATGAAAATAAGCCCGGAAATTCGCAGAAGAGCAAGAGAGAACGACAATAGATTACCTATTCCAGAATTAAATCAGATCCGAAACGAGTTTCGTGGTCGTAGCTTGGTGGAGCCAGTTCAAGAACCACAGGTTGAAGAAACTCCCACCTTGGACCTCGAACCTGTGTCACAAGCACAACCAGTACAACAACCACAACAAGTTGCTGCAACCTTGGCTCCTCCCGGGGTAGCGCAAGCGGGACCCACTACAGCCCCTTCGGTGGGTCCCGCATCCTCTACAACTACTGATCCAGCTACATTAGCAGCTATAATACCTAACCCAAGGGATCAGGTATTAGCCGCACGATTGAGAGGCACAGCATGAACAAAGATCAATTAAGACAAGAGCTTGCAGACGATGAAGGCTG
>CEQM01039363.1_pt1 | contig 12868 bp, 8 predicted proteins | sample 531111 | NCBI WGS metagenome assembly CEQM01 (sample SAMEA2621278, study PRJEB7988) | marine metagenome | biome: marine biome (ENVO:00000447); feature: deep chlorophyll maximum layer (ENVO:xxxxxxxx); material: "saline water (ENVO:00002010), including plankton (ENVO:xxxxxxxx)" | depth 120 m
GTTCACCACGCTGAATACAGTCCTACAAAGTAGTGTTCCACCCGAACCAGCATTTAAGATGCCTGCCTCAACAACTGCTCCAGTACCAGTACCAGCGGGGAAGTCCCCAACATAAGCGACTGAATTTGAAGTAACAGTTGTAGAAGTCAAAGCGACCCTACCAAGTTCTGTTCCTAATGCGGTGTTACCAGCAGCGGCAGCAGTATTATCTGAACCGATTGCCATGTGCGACATTGCAGTAGCGGAAGCATCTTTCATACGAGATGCGATATAGTTAAGTCCGTTATTTACAACGACATTTTTTATTTCTTGGGTTTCTTTCAGATTCCCAAACTCATCAAACAACTCAAGAGTCAACCGACCCTTGGCGTCTAAGGCATTTTTTTGCAACATTGTTATCTCCTCTAATTAATTAGTTATTGCCTTGTTATTCCTTATTTATAAGAATTAAATTTAGTTTTTAAAAATTCACTACAGTATCGGCAACATAATCTTCGGCAAAGTAAGTTAAATCGACTGTATATGATTGTGATATAAGACTACCACTATCCCCCACAGCAACATCTTCATCTACAGAAGAACCTGTGAGGTCTATTTCTACATTGAAACTGGTAAGTGAATCAGCAGTATTTGAAGTATCTGTCGGCGCAGTTGTGACATCAAAACTATTTATAGCGTCAGCCATATTGTTTGTATCAGATGGATTGACACCGATATCGAATTTGTTTACCGCGTCAGCGATAGCAAATGTATCCGTTTTAACACCACCAAATTCTACGGATGGTGAATCTTGCATTAGTGATGTATCAGTACCAATCAACTGTGGTTCTATTGATATGGTATCATCACTAGTAAATGTATCAGCTCTAACAGCGGTTACTTCTTTTAAGTCAAACGCATCTTGCATAGAACCAGTATCACTTGGATTTACACCAATATCAAACTTGTCTACAGCATCAGCGATAGTAAATGTATCCGTTGGTCTAGGTTGTGCTTCTACAACTGGAGCATCTTGAGTCGTAAACGAATCAGTTGGATTTCTGAAGAATACGAATGATATCAATACAGACTCACCCATCTCTACTGTGTCTGCGAGAGAGTTAACCTCTACCACCAATGAAGTTATTGTATCACTAGAGAAAGCGTATGAAGTACTTCTTTCCGCGTCTGCATCAATAAGAAGTGTATATCTACCAGAATCATTCAAGAAGTAATCTAGGGCGTATTCACCAGTATCCGCTGAATCGAATTTAAGGTGAGCCTCTTTCTGAGGATTACCCAGTTCTACATATGCACCAGCATCATTTAAGAAGTAGTCACCAACAGCGAACCTTTCAACATAGTCATCCGAAGCAGTTCCATGTAACAAGAAGTATGGGTCACCAGTTTCAGTTCCATCTGAAGTCGCGTAGTAACTCCTAATACTTGTTCCTGTGTAAGTATATGGCCCATCTTCGTCTGAAGCACCAACTGAATCAGCAGGAGCAGTTCCTACATCAAATGAATTGATTGCATCGCCTGGGAATATTGAGTCGGGCCCTGCTTCTGCAATTTCGATATCTTTAACAACTGTTTCTTGTACCAGAATTTCTTCAATGTCTGGGTATACAAAGAACATGTAAACATCTGTTTCGACTGTAAATCCAGCAGAAAAATCAATATCCTGTTTAATTTGTAAATCACCGAACAAGGCAAATCCAGCTGGGTGAGCTGCTCTTTTAACATACTCTTTCCATTCGGATGCTTGTAATTCTGATTGTATCTGGTATGCGAATGATTGATAAACCAAATTATCATATAGTTTGTTCGCGTCTGATAAGAATCCGCCAGCATCTCCAGCGACACCACCAAGAACAGCATTGTAACCAGATTTAAAATCAACAACAGCAACATTGCCAGACGGTGATGATAATTCTATTTGGAAATCTTCTCTATTAAATCCTTGTCCTACTGCAAGTACTTCAAAGTTGGATGGATATCCATTACTATCTAGTGCCGTGACTCTAACATAAGCATTATTGGATACACCAGTTATTGTATAATCTTCAGCAAAAAAATCTGTCGCGTATACGCCAAGTACCGAACCTGTTTCATTGATAACATATGAGTCACCAATCTTAAATCCACCAGAGGTTGCACTTGAACCTGTTTTTATTGAATTGAAGGTTGCGGTTTTTAAAACCCTAGTAACAATACCCTTAATAGAACTAAAGACATCTCCACTACTAGTATCTGGGAATACTTCTCCAGCTAAACTAACAAAACTCAAAGTCAGTCCAGTAGATATTCTTAACTCTGGTAAATTATTATATCCAGCACCTTGGGTGTTATTTGTAAATAAAACTTGTGTTATCGCACCATCACTAACTCTAGTTTCCATGAGAGCGGTGGTAGTAATTGTATCCGAACTACTTGGAGTTATTTCTACACTTGGATTAGCAGCAAATCCAGAACCACCATCAATAATAATTGCTGTCTTAATTTTACCATTGGTGATACTATCTACTTTAAATAAAGCTCCTGTACCAGTTCCACCAAATTTTGTGGCGGGTATTTCTATTACTTCATTTGGATAGTAATCTACTCCATCATCGGTGACAGTAATACTAGAAACAGCATTACCAGCAATAACCACACTAAATGTGGCACCAGAACTTCCAGAACTATAATGTCCAGTAGCAGTTGATATCTCGATGAATCTAAATTTAACACTACCATCTACAACATCACCAGATTCGTGGTCTGGGCCTGTTCCACTTGTATTTGTAGTTCCACTATTAATCGCAAGGTATATCTTGTTATTTGCTTTTATGTAACTACCTTTAGAAATAGCAGTATTTGTTGTGTACGCGCTATCAATATATGCGGTATAATCTGAAGTTCCAATAGTATATGTACCATCAACCACGGATGGGTCTGGTGTATTAGTAGAACTTATTGTTGCAATGTCACCAGCAATTTCTGGTTGTAATATCTCATCATAAGAAACATTAGCAGCACCAGCGCCTGGCAAGACAAAAGTATTATCAATACCAGTTAAAACAAGTTCATATGCCTGTGGGTTTGTATATGCAATTTTTTTAACAGACTGACAACTTGCTCTTTTAGTAAAAGAATTTGTAACTGAACCAACTGATTGATAATAATGTAAATCTATTTGTTGGCCAACAAAATCTAATGGGTCATAATCTGTGGTAGTTGCATTAATATAAGTTCCTCTTTCATATATTTTTACAACATAATCTTGTTGCCATTTACTTGAAGAGGGTCTAAGAACAAATTCCTGTGCATTAAAAATACTTACTTCTTCATTGTATAGTATTCTGAATAAAAGTTTAATAGCTTCTGCACTACCTTTAGCAGTATAGAAGTCATTGATATTTTTTAGAACAAGACTTAATTTTGCACTTTGTCCGACAGGCAAATCTTTTGCATAGTCTTTATAGAATTCTTTTAGAAAATTATCATCTGTATTGATGCTACCATCATCATTAAAATCAGCATCTAACTTTGAGAGAAAATCTTGTAATACTTTTAGCGGGCCATGTTTAGTAATATCGGTTGTATTAGTTTGTTCCATGAACTCATAATACTTTTCAATAAAGGTTACGAATAATGTATGGTCACTTCTAATAAATTCTGGTAGTTGATTACTAACCAGTTTTGATATTTTTGGTTGTGAGTACACATCTGCTTTTGCAACAATATCGATTTCTGGTGTTAATACTGCATTTTGCCCACCCTCAATATGAGTTATACTACCAGTAACATCCAGTTCCGACCCTTGTCCACCAAGACTTGTTCCAGAGAATGATATGGTATCACCTTGAGCATAAAATACACCAGTTGTATTGGGTGTAATTGATGTAACAGCACCACTAGAATCGATAACAATATCAAATGTTGCGTTTTCCCCAGAACCACTAGTGCTGTCTGGTGATACAGAAGTATATGTTCCAGCATCTCGCGTAGAGTCAACTGCTGATGTATTAGTAACAGAAGTGGGATTACCTATTAACTTGACGGTTGGGGTAGTATGATATCCATCACCACCCTCAGTAATGATTATACTAGTGATTACACCACCAGTAACAACACTAGTAGCGGTGGCTTGTACAGGGTTATCTCCTGTAGGTGCGCTAATTAATACCGCTGGCGCTGTAGTGTATCCAGAACCGCCACTAGTGACGGCAATGTTTTTTATGTATTCAAGATATGATGGTATCCGATTAGTCATCCTGTACCCTTGATATCATAGTAACAGCAACACCTTGTTTAACATTGTTGGTGGTATCTACTTCGGAATCATCAAGGGACAATATTATATTTCTTGCTGGTAACGCGGTGACAGCATATGACTGTTCTTCGGTTGCACGAACCAAATCATCTGTAGAAATATTTTTTGAACTCTCATGTGGAGTTATGTATACCCTAACAACATCGTTAGTAGCACCACTTATTGAATCTATGTTTAGTGATGTTATGTCTAATGACCCTGTATCATAATCTATTGTTCCTACCGTACCCCCAACAATTGAGTTAGTTGATTTTGTTTTAAGAATTAAGTCACCCTTCGCAAGATTAAATCTTTGACCATTATATTGTTGTGATGCAGTAAATGTCTCATCTGGTTTATCAGTTATATAAACTTCATCCAATGCGCCGTTAATATTTGCAATAAAATAATTTGTCCTAACAGAACTTGCCAATAATTTATTGTTATACTTTAATTGATATCTGGTGGGAGTCTTTAAAGAAGGAGTTATTTTCTTCATTATTCTCATTTCTATATTGTTTGCAATAATAGACTGATTGGTTAAATCAAGTTCCTTACTTAACTTAGAAAAGAAAAAGTTTTTCTTCAATTCATTAACATTAGTATCAAAGTGATTTGTTATTTTTGTTAAAATTTCTGTTTTAATAGCATCAGAAGTCAATGTAGTAAGTTTGGGGTCATAAGTTACGGCAATGTTAAATCCTATAAACAATGTTTCCGCATCAACAAACTCAGTTACTAGTGATACTGGAAGTTTAGGATTTATAGTATTTTTTACAAGGTCATCTTTTTCTGTCTCTGTTATAACAAACCCAGTTTGAGGTTGTAGTGATATATAAACTTTTCCATAAACAGGCGGAATATTATCTTCTCCACCCCACACAGTAACAGATTTGATATTTGGATTAGACTGTTTTATTGCAGACTCATAATCTGAAGTAGTTACTACTCTTCCCTTTGCGGAATTAAATCTTGGTGCATTGAACCTAATACTATCTGTAGATTCTAATTCATATCCACCAGCAGAAGCAGAAACAACACTACCAGATATTATTTCTCCAGCACCAGTAATATTACTTGGGAAAGAGAAAGTTCTAGCACCATTTCCTCTTGTTCCATTTGAAATAATATATTCACATATAACAATATTTTGAACATCTAATTGTTTTCCAAGAACACCATCACCAAAAACAACTTGGTAGAATCCGTCTGACCTTTCTTCTAGATAATATATTGTAGAAGTAGATTTAACTCCAGTAATTTTTTCTGAAAGGGCGTATGTAGTAGCGTTATAATTTGTAATAGAGTTTTGAACCTTAACAGTCAGAGTAGTAGTATCAACATTATCATTGGGTAGTATTATTGGCCCAGACCTGTTAGAAGAATTAATAACTTCTGAAGTTTGTCCTCTTGTCCCCTCAACGAGAACTATATTTGTAAATCTAAAAGCAGACACTCCATCGACAGTAGATTTATCCACAGTATAATCTTTGTCTGGAACAAAAGTATAATTTCGTCCATTGATATTGGAAGTAAAGACTTTATCTTTTGAGAGAGTTAAATTAGTAGCGGTGTAAGATGATGCTGGTCTTACTGTTAGGTCAACGGTTGCCTTCGCGGAACGGGCTGACCTTGGTGTGTATCCCATAGTCTTCGCAATAGATACTACTGAATTTCTCTTAACAGCAGAATCAATGAAAGCCTCGTTAGATACCATGTGTGCGAGAACAGCATTATAATGTGTGTTATATGCTAATAAATCTACTAGAGTTCCTATGCCAGATGATTCAAAATCGTAATCTGCAAACTCTGATTGATTCTTTAGATGTAATTTTAGATTCGTTTTTATCGTATCGAAATCTAATTCTGTAACATTTTTAACTGCCATTTTTCTTCCTTCTTATGCAGAAATTATCTTAACCTGTCCAATACCATTCCCATTTCTTGTATACCATTGATACCTTTTATATAAAAGAATATCTTTACTCTAAATTGATTCTGGTTAACATTTGGGTGACACTCTACCTCTTCTACTACGACTCTCTTTTCCCAGTTCTGTATCGTTCTCTTTATTTCGGACGCAAGACTTGTACCAGTAGTTAAGTCAACTGGTTCAAATAACAATCCGCGAATCGGGGAACCATATGTAGGTCTGAATGGTTTCTCATAATATTGGGTCATCAATAAGTTCTTCAGCGCTTGTTTGACTGCTCCGACATCTACTCGCCGAGCAATATCCTTTGTATTTGGATTTTTTGCAAATCCTAAATCAAAATCTTTGTAAATTGTAGTAGGTTGTTTAAGCATGTGACTATTTATAATACTTTATGGGTATGGTGACGCTAAGTCTTTATCTACAGTAGATTCTTTTGGTTCAACCGACAATCTTATATTTTTTAAAGAATCCTTGATTCTTTCAAATGTAGGTGAGAACCCTTCGTTCAATATTTCTTCAAAATCTATTTCCCCTCCTTCGAGTTGGAACTTAGCAGCGGTAACCTTAATAGAACCATCTTTTGCCTTTTCATAATTGGGCATTGACTCACATAGTTTTTCAATATCACCCCCAAACGACCTAAGAGTACCAGCTGGGTCTCGTAAGAAATCTTCCGCGATATTACCTTCACCGTACTTTTCTTTTAGTTCTTTTGCTTTGTTTACAAAGTCTACCGTTTGAACACCGAGATTAATTAAGTCTCCTATCTCTTCAGATAAGGGAATACCTTCTTTCAGTTGTTTCAAGGCACTTTTTAAATCTCCAAACTCCTTCTGAAAAGCAGCTTCAATTTTACCTTGAAGAATTCCAAACTTAACTTGAGCAGCTGTTATACCAAGTTCATTGGCAATACTATCAGCAGTCTCATCGATGGCGGTAGAGATTTTATCACTAATCTCATCAATACCGTCAGCGAGTTCACCAAATTGTTTTCCTATTCCTTTACAACTCATCTTCTATTCCTTATATTGGAGTTCCAGTTGAAGGAGCAGCACTTCCTCCGACACTATGAACATGAGTTTGAAGAATGGTAGTACCACCAGTAACCAATCCAGTAACAGTAAGAGCACCATTAACCAATCCTACACCAGTAACGGTTGTTGCACCAAGAATATTTGTAATCGCAGTAATACCAACTGTCGGAGTAACCGTCAAGATTGAAGCATTCGTCATTATCTGAGTTGTTGTTCCAGCAAGAACAGCGGCAGGTGTTCCAAATGTTCCCGGCAGAGCAGCACCAGTAACATTAGAAATAGTACCAGCACCAGCAATCGCGTTATTAATAAATCCAGCGCCTACTACGAAATTATTAATAGCACCAATCCCTGTAATGTTATTCTCAATTACACCAGCACCAGCCAAGTAATTTTGAATACCACCAACTCCAGTAGGATTCATAACAAAAGTTTTTTTGTTTCCAATCATTTGTACAAATGAAGGTGGCGCAACTGGGCCAATTCTTTCCACCATATCAACTTGAGCAGTCTGATTGATTCTATCAGAAACCAACGAGATTTGACTTCCTACTGGAGAGCCTGGCACTTTGGGTAATTTAGTAACAAAGGTATTGAGGTCTATTTTCTTTATCGCCTCCAATTTAATTGAACCACCACTAACAAAAGCATCAGCACCAACGCTTCCACCTTTCGCAAGGTCTAACAATGCATCTGGGTCTGGCCCAGTTCTTAAAGTTGTATTAACATGGAAGTCACCCTTGACTACATGTTTGAAATCTTGTCCACCAAATATTTTATGTTTCCCTTGAATAGTTTGGTTCATTTGGTTAGTAACTCTAAGTCGATAGTTACCCATAGATTTTTTATCTTTATCTGTAACTCCTACTTGACAATTAAAGTTTCCACCCACCATCATATGATATGTACTTTCTGTATCAATCAGTTCATGACCTTGTATTTTGTTTAGTCTATTTCCTTTGATAACATTATATGAGTGTCCACTTACATGTTCGTATTTGTTTCCTTTAACATTAATGTTATAGTCACCCTCAACCATTAGGTCAAAGTTCCCACCAACATACATGGATTTATTTTTTAAGTCAATGACATAATCATCGCCAACTATTTTTTCTACTTTAGTACCATCTGCTTGTACTTCTCTAAATGATCCAGCAGTATGATACTCATGAATTCTTTCAGCGCCTGGCGTATCATCAACCTCAAAGACATGACCACTCTCTGTCTCTCTTACATGGTTATATGGGTATTTTGATTCTGACTTCTCAACACCCTGTGGATGTGGTTCATCCCAATATGTAGGTTCATATGTTCCTGCCTTTACAGGAATTTTTTCTCCATCGTTATCATGTTCAAATGGAATTTCTATATTAGTCCACCCAGATATTTTACTTGCATATCCTCGCGGTATTTTTGTTATTCTTGAATCTCTTTTGCCTTTTAATGAATAGTGATTTTCTGAAGTGTCTCCGCCTCTCGCAAGTCGAGATGACGATGCTTCTCCTAAAACATTCTTACCAACATCAACTTCATCAACACCTTCAGCATCACCTGTAAGTTTATTACCAAGTTCATCTAATACACCACCAACTCCATCTTCAACAAGTCCTTTTACTTTATCAAGAAGACCTTCATCTTCTGACTTCTTTAATTCTTTTCTTCTAGGGTAAGTTCCAGTTGGGTCAAAAAATCCTCTCTGTGCTAATGCTTCTGGGGTCTCTGGTATTCCATCTGGAGCAGGAACATTATCCTCTACCCCAAAACACCCCATGATAACTGGTATCTGACTATCTTCACCATCAACAAAAAATCCAATCACAGATGAACCTTCTACTAATCCAGTAGGTGATGAACCAACACCCGATATAGCAGCTGAAGTAACTGGTTGCATGGGAATCGCCCAAGGTAAAGACTCAGTAGGCAAAATTGCTTTGTCTAGTGTATGATATCCTATGATACGGACGCGGTATCGCCCAAACTGTTCTGGGTCATGTCTATCTTCAACAATACCCTGCCACCAACTAAAATTTGGATATCTTATCATTCCATATCTCCCATACTATCTCTAACACATGTCAATCTCATTTGATGGTCTTGTGTAGCAGTAGTTATAGTGTGTCTAAGTCCTGTGATTGTATATAGACCAGACACCCTCTTATCGTAAACATCATCCGCACTAGTACCCCCACCCTTTTCCTGTGTGTTTGGAAAATTTAAAGATACCAACATACCCAAGTCAACATCTGTTCTACCAGCACACCCAAATTCAATTCGTAATCGTTTTAATTCTTCTACAGCAGTATCCCTAAAAGCAACATCTTGTAACATTCTCCAATCATATCCAAATGGTTGGTCATTCCATATTTGAGAAGACCCTATTCTTACATTTAAAGCAGACTTTGGATTTGAAATAGGAGAAAATTTTTGAGGAGTTCTTTTTTCTATATGAAAGAAATCTTGATATCCAGTAGGAATCACTCTTTTGTTTTCAGATAATCTAGCTCTATGTTTGGGAGTATAATCAAATTCCATGTGATGAGGTAACCTCGTTGTCATATCAAAACCAACCGTCATGTTTCCTTGATACCCAGATATCTGATCTTCTAGGTCATTTGTATATTGAGGAATAGTTAATCCAGACATAGTATTATACTGAGAGGATACAAAAGGACTTGAATAGGTATATCCAGAATGTTGTTTCCGTTTTTCGTTTAAAATAAAAGGCTCATCGTTGGCAGGGAGTGAATTGAATTCATCATAGATTACTCCATTTTCTTTATAGAAAGCATTTAATCTAGAAAGACTGACCACATAATGACTCTTATCAGATTGAAAATATCTGGTGTTTGGCATTAACGGTTTGTCTAAGTCAGCTGGTGCAACTTTACCAGCAAGAAAATTCATGCATCTATAAGGAGTCCAATAATTTGAATTAAAAGTAAAACTATCTCGTTTGAAAGGATTTCCTCCAGACAAAAACTGTAATGGTTTTCCTTGGACAGAATTATCTTTCCCCTTTCCTATAATCTTAGGTTCTTTTATAAACCTCTCATAGATGTCATTAAAGATGCTTCTTGGAGAACCAGTAAATCTTTCATTTATAACAACTGTGTTATTTTTATATCCTTCTGGTGTTATGCATTTCATTATGTAAGTTTGTTCTCTATCGGTAGCGTAATTCCTGTCTGTTATAGAATGAACAATAAAACTTTGTTCTATAATATTATTTCTATTTTCACCTTTCAAGTGTTTAGATACTAACCGTATCGTAACTATCTCTCCACCCACTATAGGTACATTGCCAATAAGGTTTCTCGCGTCACCCATACCCAATTCCATAGTAAAGTAGTTAGTAAAAATACTTTCTTGGATAATAATTTGGCCAACATAGTCTGTGAGGTCTATGGTTTGAGACCCCGCTTCTGGGCTAGTAAGTAAATCTATTCTTTCTATATTTACTGCGCCTGCGGATTGAATGGCTTCACTCATGATATATTATCCTCTAACTAATTTTTTAAACTGCCCTGCTATTTCTGCAATATACTCTGGTTTTGGTAATTTAATTCTTCTTTTCTTTTCATCCTCTATTTCTTCGTGCCTCATGTTTGATACTGAACCTATAGTGCCGGCATTAAATTTAGTTTCATCATAATCAACTCTTATACTTTCATTCTTTGAATCAACATAGTGATGTATTTTTCCCAAATTTGCCTCTCCGTATTTTTGTTTCGCATATGCGAGTAAATCTATAGTCGATTTGGGCCAATCATGATATGGGTCTATAATATTATTAGCAATCAATATAATCCAATAATAATCAACTGTACCATAAGCATCATAAGATATATTTTCTGGTTTTTCTCCATCTTGAACATCATATAAATTCATGACAGTCATGTTGTCTATTAAACTATTGGGTGCGACACGGCGAAATATATCTGGTACATTTATCGCTGTTCCGTCTATTACATAAGCAGTTCTTGGGAATTGTCTAAAAAATGGCATTACTCTGTTACCTCTTCCTTCATTACTTTGGTTGAGTCATCGGTATCCACCTTCTCGCCCTCATCATTTACCAATTCAACCGGCGGCGTTGTTCCCGATATTGTTGCTCCACCTAAATTCATTGAAGTTCTATCAAATCCACCCATTACTTGTTCTTGATTGGTAATATCAACAATAGAGTCTCTATGAAGTAGAGTAAGTTCTTTGAATACCAAAGACATGGTAATTTCTGAAGGAGCACCACCAGTACCCCTAATAGATGAATACATTCCACCGTTACCATAGTCTACTTGAAAACTTGTCAAAGCAGTATCGTTAAAGAAATTAGTAAAATAAAGATTCTCTTTTCCTTTGTACATATAGACTATTTCAAATTCTGCTGGATAGTCAAGGAACAATTGTTGTCTTCTCTGCGGAGTCATATATCTTTCAAAGACATTGATAATTTTCATTGTCTGTAATAACTCGTGTTGATTTTTTGGGGCAAATTTAAATACAAAAGGGAAGTCCCTAAATTGCATTGTTTTGAATAGAGTCTCTTTAAATGGGTTTGCAATTTTTCGTGTTCCAAGTTGTATTGATTCTTGTAATGGTATGTTAGCACCAAATTGTTTGGTTATATTAAGAGCGCCTGCAGCTGACCTAGCTGCATATTCCCCAGCCTCACCCGATAAACTTCCATTTTTCAAAGCATCCATCAATCCTTCTTCTCCAGCAGCACCCAATAAACCACCTATTAAAGCACCCATATCCGCGTGTTGCCAATCAGCAATCATTTTATTTTGTGGAGATGTAGGCATTGCCATATGAATTCTAGCAACATTTCTTCTTGTGGTTTTTACTGACATCATTTCAGAAAGTTTGTCACCAAACCATTGAGAGTATCCTTCGGCGACTCCCAGACCACCTAAAACCCATCCTTTAATTCCACCAATTCCTAATCCAGTAGCAATAAGACCAGCACTAGTGGTAATTGACCCTATATCCTTTACCGTTTCTTTTGCACCTTCGTTTTGTAGGTTTTCACTATCCCATAGAGATTCACCTCGGCCTGCTTCTGGTAGTCCAGAGTATTCACCACCCGAACCTTTATCATGGTCTCTAACTAATACATTAAAAAGAATTTGATGTGGGAATTCATCTGAATTACTTGCGACACCTTCGGGATAACTTAAAGATTGAAAGGTGACTTTACTTTTTGTTACAGTTTCGGTGCCTTGTCCATTCTGATTGTCACCACTTTTACCGCTTGCTGTTGTGGCAACTTGTTCTTCATTGTCTTGAGGAGTCCCACCACCAACTTTATCGCCATCTTCTCCACCGCCACCTCTAGGCACTCCGCCAGGCAACCACCCTCCGAAAAATTCGTCTAATTTATTATAGGTCTTGCCCATTGATTAAAACTCCGAATAAATAGTAAATAAGTTATTATTGGACTATTTATAAGATGCCGTACCGAAAAGATATACACCAAGGAAAATTTATTCCAAAAAACGCCAAAAAGTATCGTGGTAATCTCAATGAGGTTATTTATAGGTCTGGGTATGAACTAAAATTCATGAATTGGTGTGACAAGAATCAAGATGTTTTGGAGTGGGCATCTGAACCCATAGCAAT
>CEQM01135608.1_pt1 | contig 12806 bp, 10 predicted proteins | sample 531111 | NCBI WGS metagenome assembly CEQM01 (sample SAMEA2621278, study PRJEB7988) | marine metagenome | biome: marine biome (ENVO:00000447); feature: deep chlorophyll maximum layer (ENVO:xxxxxxxx); material: "saline water (ENVO:00002010), including plankton (ENVO:xxxxxxxx)" | depth 120 m
AGAATATAGTTGAAGCAGAGAAACTAGCCAAAATTATAGGAACAACCACCTTCAGGCCTTATACTTCCAACGATATACTTGGCGCCCAGATTGGGGGAGCTATTAAAAATGTTATTGCCATAGCCTGCGGTATTGTAGATGGCCGAGGATTAGGACAAAACGCACGCGCAGCAATAATAGCGCGCGGATTAGCAGAAATGGGAAGATTCGGGGCCGCCCTTAACTCTAATCCGGAGACTCTTATGGGCCTCTCTGGTCTTGGCGATCTAACTCTAACTTGCACCTCTGAAGCCTCCAGAAACTACACAGTTGGAAAAAGGCTTGGCAAAGGCACTGCCAAAACAAAGATAATAGACAACCGTATCTCCATTGCTGAGGGCGTACATACAGCACCGGCTGTAATAACTCGGGCTAATTCTCTTGGAGTTGAAATGCCAATCTGTAGTGCTGTCAAAACAATACTGCATGATAATGGGGACCTCGATATTACAATATCTAATGTACTCTCCAGGCCTTTTAGATTGGAAACTCAAACTCGCTAGAATTAAATCATCTCAATATTATGTATTTTAAAATAATATTTAAATAATATTTTATTTCCATATATTATATTATGCAGAGTATAGATCTGTACAAATAAGAGGTAAAAACCTATGGCTTATTGGTTATTTAAATCCGAACCCAGCACATGGTCTTGGAATGATCATGTAAAAAAGGGAGTAGAACACTGGGACGGTGTTCGTAATTATCAAGCTAATAATAATATGAAAGCAATGAAAGTTGGCGATTTAGGTTTTTTTTATCATTCTGTTAATGAAAAGCAGATTGTTGGAGTAGTTGAAGTGGTTTGTGAGCACTATCCAGATCACACAGATAAAACCGGTCGTTTCGGAATGGTTGATTTAAAAGCTGTGAAGCAGGTAACCACACCAGCAACCCTCAGCCAAATCAAAGCAAACCCAAAGTTATCAGAAATGGTTTTAGTTAAAAACTCACGCCTTTCAGTACAGCCCGTTAGCAAAAGTGAATGGAATGAGGTTTGCCGTATGGTTGGAATATAAGGGCTCTAAAAATAGGCATGATACTGACAACTGTTATATATAATTTAATTGAGCAGCGTAAATGATAGACAATGATACCAACAAACCTAAAATGAGGGGTAATCGCCGTGTTATTTGTCATGTCTCTGATATTTCCGAGGCAGGAAAAGGACTTTCATTAAATAATATTATAAAAGACGAACCAGACCGCAAACTTGACCTTTTCTTAGTAACTAATGGAAACGATGTTCATGGATATTTCAATATATGCCCCCATCAAGGCGTTCCCCTTGATTTAAAGCCAGACACGTTCCTAGATGTTGAAAGAAATTTCATACAATGCTCAACCCATAGTGCCAAGTTTCAAAAGCATGATGGACTATGTGTGTCCGGACCATGTACGGGGTCAAAACTTATGAAATTACCAATAACAGTTGATAGCGACGGCGCTGTTTTATTAGGAAGTTAATTATATACTAATGCTCTTATTAGTTGATATTGTGAATCGATAATTATTTATAAATAATAATGAAAGTACGATGGGTTTATGGAACCCAAAAATTTGATTAGTAGGCCAATATGAAGGGAGATATTGCCCAATGTTTCGCGATAAATTTCCAGTACCGCAAGAATGGGCCGACCGTGCCTGGCTTGATAATAGTGCCTATAAAGACATGTACGAAAGCTCAGTTACCGAAAAAGAAGAGTTCTGGGCTGAACAGGGAAAAAGAATCGATTGGATAAAACCTTACACGAAAGTGAAAGACACTTCGTTTAATGAAGATAACTTGCACGTTAAGTGGTTTTATGATGGCGTATTAAACCCTTCAGCTAATTGTCTTGATAGACACCTCGAAAAGAGAGGCGATGAGGTAGCAATAATTTGGGAAGGGGATGATCCTAAAGAAGATGATAAAATTACATACTCTGACCTTTATCAACGAGTATGCCGTTTTGCGAACGGTCTTAAATCCCTGGGCGTGAAAAAAGGAGATAGAGTAACTATATATCTACCAATGATACCTGAAATTGCTATTTCTATGCTAGCCTGTGCACGTATCGGCGCAATACATTCGGTAATTTTTGGAGGATTTTCCCCTGAGTCTATATCTGGCCGAATACAAGACTGCGAATCCACATACATTATAACCTCTGATGAGGGAGTACGTGGCGGGCGCAAAATTCCCCTCAAAAAAAATGTTGACCAAGCAATCGAAAGATTGGGGCCCAACCAAATTAATAACGTTATAGTGGTCAATAGAACTGGGGAAAGTATAGATTGGTTTAAAGAACGCGACATCTGGTACCAAGATTTGATCGAAGATCAGCCAACTGACTGTGAACCAGAGCCAATGAACGCAGAAGACCCGCTATTTATCCTCTACACTTCTGGTTCAACAGGTAAACCCAAAGGTGTGTTGCATACAGCAGGTGGGTACTTAGTGTATGCCTCAATGACACATCAATATGTTTTTGATTACCATGAAGGCGATATATATTGGTGCACCGCTGATTGTGGGTGGATAACCGGACATAGCTATATTGTTTATGGTCCATTGTCCAATGGAGCTACTACACTAATATTTGAAGGTTTACCGAATTACCCAAACGCTTCTAGGCATTGGGAAATTTGTGATAAACATCAGGTAAACATTTACTATACTGCGCCCACAGCCATAAGAGCACTTATGAGAGAAGGTAATGAGCCAGTAAACAAAACATCACGCAAATCAATTCGACTTCTAGGCACTGTGGGAGAACCTATAAACCCAGAAGCATGGCATTGGTATCATGAAGTGGTAGGGGATGGACGCTGCCCAATAGTTGACACTTGGTGGCAAACTGAGACGGGGGGGATTCTATTAACCCCACTACCTGGAGCAACAACTTTAAAACCAGGATCAGCTACTAGGCCTTTTTTTGGTATTGAGCCAATTATTGTTGATAACGATGGTAACGTTCTAGAAGGGGCTTGTGAGGGTATATTATGTATTAAGGATAGCTGGCCTGGACAGATGAGAACAGTATATGGGGACCACCAACGTTTTATAGATACTTATTTCAAGTCCTACCCGGGTCTGTTCTTCACAGGAGACGGTTGCCGTCGTGATGAAGATGGTTATTACTGGATAACTGGGCGTGTTGACGATGTAATTAATGTATCAGGTCATCGCTTGGGAACAGCCGAAGTTGAGAGCGCTCTTGTTGAACATGACGATGTAGCAGAAGCTGCAGTTGTAGGTTACCCCCATGACATTAAAGGACAAGGTATCTATGCATATGTAACGCTAAAACTAGGCATCGAGACCACTCAGGACCTCCACAAAGAATTAATTAGCTTTGTGCGCAATGAGATTGGCCCAATCGCTACACCAGACTTACTACAATGGGCACCTAGTCTACCCAAGACTAGGTCGGGAAAGATTATGAGGCGGATTTTACGCAAAATAGCCGCAAATGAGCATGACCAACTAGGCGACACTTCCACATTAGCAGATCCAACAGTGGTAGATGACTTAATAGATAATCGTCAAAATAGGAATTAATGAAAGCTCATTATCATACTAATGAATATATATTAAAAATCGACACAACGGCCGTCGCGTTCCCAATCCCCATATCGAGTTGGTTCAGGTCCCTTAGGGCCACCAACCTCTTTAATGTGTGCTTTTTCTTGAGGTTGTTCAGCATTGATAATTGTTTTGTTTTCAGTAGGTTCCACTTTTGGTTTGATAGGTGTTTTATCTTTCGACAAAGGGTGATGCTCTCTAAATCCACTGCTTTTTTGAGACGGCCCTTGGAACAGTAATTTTTCTAATTTAGATTTTATTTCTTTCATATATATAATATGGTGGGAACATTTCATTTTTTCCAACATTATTTGAAAATAATGAGAATAAAGCAGTTTATAAACTTTCTAGTTAGGTTATTTAACTAAAATATACACAATATAGTGTTCTATTAACAAAAAAAACTACATTTCGTGCCTTATACACTATTTTGTGCTATTGCTCACACAACCCACATGATCTAGTCTATCTATAGCTAAATAACTTAACTTTTAGCTGTTTATAAATTTTTGACCTTTTTATCAGAGGGTAAATTAAAATGGCTTGGACAGATGATAGGGTAGAAAAACTTAGGGAACTTTGGACAAAAGGACTAAGTGCTAGTCAAATCGCAGTTCAATTAGGCGGCGTAAGCAGAAATGCCGTTATTGGAAAGGCGCACCGCCTAGGTTTAGAAGGACGGCCCTCTCCAATACGTGGCGGTGGCAGTTCTCGTAGCAAGCGAAATCGGGCAATTAGCCGAGCGCTGGAAGCCAGAGCGCTACGAGGTACAATGGCTGATGAGGAAATAGGTGGTGAACCAGTCATGCCCCCTCATGGGCAAAAGAACATGGAGAGGCCGCTAGCTCCACCAGCAAGACCAGTCAGTGATGTAAAAGAGTGTCTTTGGCCCATAGGGGATCCCAGCGATCCTGGGTTTAGTTTTTGTGGAGCAGAAACCTCACCTGGAAGACCATACTGTGCTGCTCATTGCGCAATGGCTTATATAAGAAAGGATCGAACAGCTGCCTGATTCTGGGTTACTATTTGTTCAACACCACAGCAAAACAGGCATAAGATAAAGCCTATAAAATTGATAAAATCTAAAAACAAAATAGTTCCAGATGCACGTAAAGTAGCTTCTGATATTTTGGGTGCAGTACTTGATAGAAAAATACCGTTAGATACAGTCCTCTCACATTCGCATGCTTTAAAAAATCTCTCCTCACGAGAGAGAGCTTTCGCCAGGCTATTAGTGATGACAGTGCTAAGAAGACGGGGCCAAATAGACGCTGCACTAGATGAAAAACTAGCGAGAAAACTATCAAAGCATAAAAACCAAATTCGTAATACTTTACGACTTGGGGTGGCACAACTATCCTTTCTTGAAACGCCTGCTCATGCTGCTGTTAACGGTAGTGTTAAACTAATCAGTGAAAATGGTAACAAGGGTTTTACTGGTCTTGTAAACGCCGTGTTACGCACAATTGATAGGGAAGGTGCTAAAGCATTATCCGATACCACAGAGGCCAAGAAGAAAAATTTGCCGGAGTGGTTACTTGAAAGCTGGCAAAAAGCTTATGGAGATGAAATAACTATTTCAATTTTAGAAGCCCACCTTAAAGAACCGCCAATCGATCTTACCCTTTCTAGTGGTTCTTCACCTGAAGAGTGGGCAAATATGTTGGAGGCTAAAGTACTTCCCGGGGGCTCTTTGCGAAAAAATTCTGCGGGTAAAATTACTGAATTAGAGGGTTTTAATGAAGGAAAATGGTGGGTTCAAGATGTCGCTGCTTCATTACCGGCAAGATTATTTGGAAACTTAACAAACCGTAATATTATAGATTTGTGCGCTGCTCCTGGTGGAAAAACAGCTCAACTTGCCTCTGCGGGAGCAAATGTTATTGCAATTGACATATCATCTGAGCGCTTACGTTTAGTTCAACAAAATATGAATCGACTAGGGCTGTCTATTAAAACCGTATGTGCAGATGCAAGAAAGTATAAACCACCAAAACCAGTTGACGCCGTCCTTCTGGATGCACCCTGTTCAGCCACTGGAACAATTCGGCGTCATCCAGACATTCCGTGGCTTAAGAAAAAAGAGGATTTAATAAAAACATCTTTATTGCAAAAAGAGCTATTAAACTCCGGTATCTCGATGCTGGTCTCAGGAGGTATATTAGTCTACGCCGTTTGCTCTCTGCAACCTGAAGAAGGTAAAGAGCTTATAGAGTCTTTTATACAGGAAAAAAGTAACATAGTTCGTTCATCAATTAATATTAATGAATTACCAGATCTTGGAAAATTATCTGAAAAAATTATTAGTCCCTGCGGCGACATACGCACATTGCCCTGCCATTTTTATAAAAATGGGGGTATGGATGGTTTTTATATAGCTAGGCTTCAAAAATTATAAACCAAAAATAACTAGTCATAATCACTATAGCCTTGCGGCGCAGAGCTTAAATCGGGTACCAAGGTTTCATGGTCAATTCGCTCTCTCCGCGCATAGCACCCTCAATCCTTGCTGCCGATTTCGCAAATCTCGGCAAGGAAATCACGGCCATTGACATAGCCGGAGCGGATTGGGTCCACATAGACGTAATGGATGGCCATTTTGTTCCGAATATTACTATTGGGCCAGCCGTTATTAAATCGCTTAGGCACTACACCGAATTACCATTTGATGTTCATCTAATGATTTCTCCTGTTGATCCCATGATTGAGGCTTTTGCTGAAGCTGGTGCTGATACTATCTCCGTTCATCCTGAATCAGGTCCCAATTTACACCGCACTCTGCAAACCATACGGAACTTAAAAAAACGTGCGGGAATAGTATTAAATCCAGCGACACCAATAAATAACATTGATCAAGTTATCGATATTGTGGACCTTATTTTGGTAATGACTGTAAACCCTGGTTTTGGTGGTCAGAAATTCATCTCAAGCCAACTAAATAAAATCAGGTCTATTAGAAAAATAATAGATCAGCACGTTAGTAAAGGCGGCGCTTCCATAGATTTAGAGGTCGATGGGGGAATAGATGCAAAAACCTCAAAACTAGCTATACAGGCAGGGGCAGATGCCCTAGTAGCTGGAACCGCAGTCTTTAGCGGGGGGCCAGATTGTTATGCTGAAAATATTAATTCCCTAAGGGGTAATTCGGCTAATTATCAATGAGTATCGCTCTTATAGAGAACTGGCACTATAACGCAAGCAAGCTGCTCTACTCTGCTCCAGGCTACCATTTTAGTCTGTTAGTAAGAGCTCCGGACGACCTTAAAATCGTTCCGCCCGACGCCTGGCCAGGAAATGCTGAAAAAGGGGCAACCATCCTTAATGGAGAATTTAGTTTCTTTGGTGAATCTGTACGTGGTGGCTTATTAACATGGCGTCCTACTGATATGAGTGATGCATGGTTAGCAGAACTTCATGGATTTGATTGGTTACGTGACCTAAGAGCTTTAGGGGGAGACGGACCTAGGAGAAAAGCACGTGACCTTGTTGAAGATTGGCTTTTAAAACAATCAAGCTGGCATGATATAGCTTGGCGCCCGGATGTAATTGGAAACAGGTTATATTCGTGGCTTGGACAACATGATTTTTTCTGCGCCTCCGCTGATGATGAATACCAACATAACTATCTCGTTAGCCTAGTACGGCAAGCTAAACACTTATCTAGAGCACTCCCTCGTGGTGTTAATAGAGATGATATGATTCTGGCCACTAAAGGTCTTATAGCCGCCGGTCTATCAATCTCTGGGCATGAATCGTGGGTATCTCAGGGACTAAAACTGCTGGAGCGCGCCTGCACACAACAGATTCTTCCCGATGGTGGACATGTATCACGAAACCCAACAATCCAAGCATACGTTCTTCGACATCTGGTAGATATCCGGAGCTCTTTGTTAGCTGCCAAAAGAGAGGTTCCAAATTTTTTAATAGCGGCAATAGAACGTACGGCTCCATTTTTGAGAATGCTTCGACATAACGACGGAGGACCCGCTTTATTCAACGGTGCCAAAGAGACCCCAGGCTGGTTAATTGATATGCTACTTGCCCAAGCAAACTCTCGGGGGCGGGCCCCAACATCAGCACCTCATTCAGGATTCGAGCGTATCGTAGCAAACCGTACAACTATAATTATGGACACCGGCTATCCTGCAGATAATAATTCACATGCCAGCACCCTAGCGATGGAAATGTCAAATGGACGAGAAAGGATTATAGTTAACTGCGGAGCACGTACGGGACCGAGTGAGTCCTGGGCACAAGTACAAAGATCGACAGCTGCGCATTCAACTATGATAGTTGACGATACAAATTCTTCGGACATTTTGAATGGTAAGAAATACAACCGGCGGCCAAGTAAAGTTATTATTGATCGAAATGAAACACAGGGAAAAATATGGATTAACTCAAGCCATGATGGCTACGGCCCTATATTAGGAGTCACACATCAACGTAGATTATACGTTGATTCAAGTGGAGATGATATAAGAGGGGAAGATACAATTTTTCTGGACAGCTATGGCAAAAGACAACCACATGGATATGTCGTTAGGTTTCATTTACATCCTAGTGTTCAAGTGTCGCTAGTTCAAAACGGTAAGACTGCTTTACTACGGCCCCCAAGTGGAGTGGGATGGAGACTAATTGCAGAGGGAGGTGTTTTATCCTTGTCTGAAAGTGTTTATCTAGGCAGTAACGATGAAATTAGGCGTAGTGAACAAATTGTAGTATCAGGTGTTTTTGAACCACCTGATAAAAACGGAGCGATCGCCCGGGTGGTTTGGGCCCTGAAGAAAGTTCCCAAAAAACCTTAATCTACGTAAACATATTGTAAACCACCTTAGCATCTCGAAAGATCCAATGACCGGTTTATACATAGCAATAATAGCCTTGTTTGTTGGTGTTATTAGTTGGTTTTTAGTCGGACGCGTTCGTTTCTATTTATTAAAATATCAACTACTTGATCACCCAAATGAACGTAGCTCACATACAAAACCTACAACGCATGGAGCTGGTATAGGTATTATCTTCGTTCTATTACCAATTTGGATATTAATAACATTCCTGTTTCCACAGCAAAGCCAAGTAGGTGAGATGTCAAGGTGGCTAATTCCCGCCCTCACATTATTGCTGGCGACTATTTCCTTTCTTGACGATCTAAGAGGCTTATCGCAATTAACGCGACTACTAATGCACGCAGGAGCAGTAATTACTGCGGCACAGTTGATACCTGGACCAATATTTATAAGTTTTTTATACCCCGCTCTAGATATCTTTCTAATTACTTTATGCTGGGTTTGGTTTGTAAATTTATTTAATTTTATGGACGGGATAGATGGCATGGCGGGAGTTGAAACTATTGCAATAACATTAGGCATATACGCAATAGGATTAGTTTTTATACCTCATTCTTCTATTTATGGCCAAAATTTAGTTATCGCAGCTGCAATGATAGGTTTTTTAATATGGAACTGGAGTCCAGCAAAAATATTTTTGGGTGATGTCGGCAGCATACCATTAGGGTTTTTAATTGGGTGGCATTTATTCAATTTAGCTGCAAGTGGTTTCTGGATGGCGGCACTAATTTTACCACTTTACTATATTACCGATTCTTCATTAACTTTATTAAGGAGACTTTTGAGTGGAAAATCAATATGGGAGGCACATAAAGAACATTTTTATCAATTTGCAGTAAAAAATGGGCGAACCCATTCTTCTGTAGTAAGAGGTGTTATGCTAACAAACGTGCTTTTAATAATACTAGCATTTTTTTCTGCCTACCCAAAATTACCAGCTTTTATTTCTTGGCTAATACTACTTACAGCATGCTTAATAGTAGCCCTTTTAATATTGTGGATGTTATATGGCAAAGAAAAAAAATCAACTAAATCTGTCCTATGAAAATAGAGCAAACACAACCCCTAATTTGGGTTGATCAAACTAAACGGTGACGCTGAGTAAAAAAATTGGCCATGAAACTATCAAAATTAATTTCTAACCGAAGACAATCAGTTTATGCCCATGATATCTTTATGGCAGCAATATCGTTTGTCCTTACTTTGCTTTTACGAATGGGCGAAGCAATATATAATCTTCCGTTAAGTTTTTTTATACAAGGCACTATATGTTTTACAATAATAGCTGCTTGTGCATTTTGGTACATGGGCCTTTACCGTGGTATTTGGAGATACGCATCAATTAACGATGCAATTCAAATAACTAAGGCCGTAACAGTTACTGTTTTCATTTTTTTACCAGTAATGTTTTTGTGGAGTAGGGCTGAATTTCTACCCAGGTCATTTCCCATTATTAATTGGTTTGTGTTAATTGCACTCCTTGCCGGCCCCAGATTCATATTTCGCCTGCTGAAAGACAGGCATTTCGATTTTGTGCTTGAGTCAAATAGTACAGAAGGCATACCCGTGCTCCTCGTTGGAGCAGGGGATGCTGCTGAAACATTTATCAGAGAAATCGCGCGCGAACGAATCGCTACTTATAGAATTGCCGGTGTTCTAGATGAAAAAGGAAGCCGTGTAGGTCGACATATACATAACGTCCCTGTACTAGGTACCCCAGATAACTTATCAGAAGTAATAAGTCAGTTAGCAAACAAAAATATTCATCTGCAAAGACTGGTAGTTACTAAGCAGGAGCTTAGTCCAACGCTCTTGAATAAGCTTTTAGATATAGCAGAAAAAAATGGTATGACCTTATCGCGACTACCAAGGCTTACCGAATTTCAGCAAGGTTCTGCAGATAGGCTAGAAGTAAGACCTATAGACGTTGAGGACCTACTAGGTCGCCCACAAGCAAACCTAGACAAACCTGCAATGAAGCATTTGATAGCTGGAAAAAGAGTCCTTATTACTGGAGCAGGCGGTACTATTGGGGCTGAACTAACACGACAAGTTTCAGACTTAGAACCTGACTTATTGATATTAACCGATAATAGTGAGTTTAATTTATACTCTATTGACCTTGAAATAAGTCATCGCAAGCCAAATCAAAACCGAAGTATGCGCCTAGCCAACGTCCAAGAAAAATCTCAAATGGAAGCTATATTTAGTGAGTTCAAACCCGAGTTGGTTTTTCACGCGGCCGCACTAAAACATGTTCCGATTGTAGAAAACCACCCTTGTGAAGGTGTGCTCACTAATGTCGAAGGGTCTAGGGTAGTAGCTGATCTATGTTCTCTTCATTCAGTAAATGGTATGGTACTAATTTCTACCGATAAGGCAGTAAACCCAACCAGTGTTATGGGTACCACAAAAAGAATCGCCGAGAGTTATTGCCAGGCCCTTGACTCAATTAATCTAGAAAAAAATGAAAACCAGCTTTGTCGTTTTATAACTGTCCGGTTCGGTAACGTTTTAGGGTCTACTGGTTCAGTAGTGCCACTATTTGAAAAACAGTTAGCCCAGGGTGGACCGTTAACCGTTACAGACCCCAATATTACAAGGTATTTTATGACGACAAGAGAAGCTGTAGAATTAGTATTACAAGCTTCAGTCATGGGTATAAAAGAACGAAAAACCGCAGGCGATATATTCATACTCGATATGGGTAAGCCTGTCCGTATTTTAGACCTTGCTGAACAAGTAATCCGTTTGGCGGGGAAAAAGCCTTACGAAGATATTAACATTATATTTACTGGGCTTCGTCCTGGTGAAAAACTGTATGAAGAGCTATTTCATGACACCGAGGAAACCCAGCCCACAACAAATCCCTCAATTCTTCTAGCCCCCCAAAGAAATACAGAACTAAAAGAACTTTCCTTATCTATAGACGAACTTACATCCATAGCTCGCACGACAGATGATGAAAGCTGTAGAAAAATATTAAAACGCATAGTTCCAGAATATACCTCTAATAAAACCTAATATTTTAATTATAGAAAAACATTACTAAACCAATATAAAGAGAAAGCTGTTTCAACGTGCCAATAGAGAACAAAAATTTAATTAGAAGAGCACTTATTTCTGTATCTGATAAATCAGGGATTGTGGAGCTTAGCAAAGTTCTAGCAGAAAATAATATTGAAATAATATCCACAGGCGGCTCTGCTAAAACACTTCGTGAAGCTGGTATTCAGGTATTAGAAGTTTCTAAATATACGGCTTTCCCGGAAATTATGGCAGGCAGGGTTAAAACTTTGCACCCTAAAATTCACGGCGGTATTCTTGCTCGACGTAGTCATGACGAAGATAATGCAGCTATGGTAGAACATGGGATCGATGCCATCGACCTAGTTATAGTTAATTTATATCCTTTCGAAAAAACCGTAGAGGCCAACAATGACTATGAAACCTGCGTAGAAAATATTGACATAGGTGGTCCTTCTCTAATCAGAGCTGCGGCTAAAAACCATAAGTCAGTTACAGTCGTTACGGATCCAGATGACTATAATGATCTAATATCTGCTATAAAGGATGATTGTTGCACGTCCTTAGAATATAGAACCCGCCTAGCAGCCAAGGCATACGCGCGAACAGCTAGTTATGATAGCTCTATAACAAGTTGGTTTAGTAAATCGAATGATAAAGATTTACCGCATGGTTTTACCTCAGCCGGCGTTCGGAAAAAATTACTTAGATATGGAGAAAACCCTCACCAGCGCGCTGCATTATATATTGGAGGATCGAGCAGGCCCGGAGTTGCCACAGCCAAGCAGATCCAGGGTAAAGACCTTAGTTATAATAACCTAGGCGACGCCGACGCCGCTTTTGAACTTATCGCAGAATTTGATGAACCATCTATTGCAATAATAAAACACGCTAATCCATGTGGAGTTGCTACGAATACCAACCTGGTAAAAGCTTATAGAGAAGCGCAAGCCTGCGATCCGGTAAGTGCTTTCGGCGGTATAGTTGCATCAAATCGCAATATCGATAAAGAACTCGCAACCGTAATTACAGAAATTTTTACTGAAGTAGTCATAGCTCCTAATGTAGACGAAGATGCTAAGAAAATTTTTTCTAAAAAAGAAAATTTACGTCTTCTTATTACAGACACTATGCCATCACCCTTAAATAACGGGCTTCAAACAAAACCCATCGCTGGTGGATTTTTAGTACAAGAATATGATAAAGGCCAAATAAGAGCAGATAATCTGCAGGTTGTTACAAAAAGAGAACCTAGTAAAACAGAAATAGCAGACTTACTGTTTGCTTTTTCTGTATGTAAGCACGTCAAATCGAACGCA
>CEQM01026319.1_pt1 | contig 12789 bp, 12 predicted proteins | sample 531111 | NCBI WGS metagenome assembly CEQM01 (sample SAMEA2621278, study PRJEB7988) | marine metagenome | biome: marine biome (ENVO:00000447); feature: deep chlorophyll maximum layer (ENVO:xxxxxxxx); material: "saline water (ENVO:00002010), including plankton (ENVO:xxxxxxxx)" | depth 120 m
ATTTCTTAATAGTAGTCTCAGGAGGACTAGTAATTACTGCAGCAACAATAGTAACAAGTCTCGAACGATCTAGAAATCCTGACTTAGGGTCTTTTCCAGATGCATTATGGTGGGCTGTTGTTACAATTACAACTGTCGGATACGGAAATCAAGAGCCAGTGACTTTTTTCGGTAGAATAGTAGCAGTAATATTAATGATTACAGGAGTAGGGTTCTTTGGGGCTATTGCTGCAAATCTTGCTGCATTTTTTGTTAAAAAAGATGAGGGAAGCAAAATAGATAGGCTACAAAAAGATATGAATGAAATAAAAGCAAAGCTAGATAAGTTAATAAAATAAGGATCAAGTAAATGAATTACAGAGAAGAAAAAGACTCAATGGGCCAATTAAATGTTCCTGAAAATGCTTTATATGGAGCAACTACGCAAAGGGCTCTGTTAAATTTTCCTATAAGTGACTTAAAATTTGGAAGGACATTTATAAAGGCAATAGCAGAAATTAAATTATGTGCTGCTTTAACAAATTTAGAATTAGGAGAGATAGATAAAAAGATTGCTGACGCAATTATTGAAGCTGCCCAACAAGTGTCTGATGGTGATTACGACAAAGAATTTGTTGTAGATATTTTTCAGACTGGATCTGGAACTTCTACAAACATGAATGCAAATGAGGTAATTTCAAATGTTGCTATAAAGAATTTAGGAGGGGAACTAGGAAGTAGAGACCCTGTTCATCCTAATGACCATGTAAACAAAGGTCAGTCCTCTAATGATGTAATTCCTACAGCTATACATATTGCTGCTTGCATAGGAATATCAAATTCGCTAATCCCTTCACTTAAGATTCTTAAAGACTCCTTAAATAAAAAATCTAAAGAATTCTGGAGTGTGATAAAAACTGGAAGAACGCACCTACAGGATGCTACTCCTATAAGGTTAGGTCAAGAATTCTTAGGATATGCAGGTCAAATCGAAGAATCAATAAAAAGAGCAGAATCTGCATTAAGTGAATTGTCTGTTTTGGCTCTAGGAGGAACAGCAGTAGGAACAGGAATAGGAATGAAAAAGGGGTTTTCTGAGAAAGTAATAAATAAACTATCTGAGAGATTCAAGATAAAATTCAGTGAATCAAATAATCATTTTCATAGCCAAAGCACTATTGATTCAATAGTTGCAGGGTCAGGAAATTTAAAATCAATAGCAATTAGTCTACTTAAAATAGGAAATGATATAAGATGGCTAGGCTCAGGTCCAAGAGCAGGAATTGGAGAAATATCGCTTCCAGAAGTTCAGCCTGGTAGCTCTATAATGCCTGGAAAAGTAAATCCTGTTATAGCAGAATCACTTACAATGGCATGCGCTCAGGTCATTGGAAACGACCAAACTATCAACATAGCTGGTCAATCAGGAAATTTCGAACTTAATGTTATGATGCCTGTAGCTGCATATAATATTCTGCAATCTATAGACCTTCTTTCTACTTCATCTAATAATTTTGCTATTCAGTGTATTGATGGATTGAAATCTACCAAAAAGGGTCCTGAAACAGTTCAAAATGGGTTAGCTATTTGTACTGCTCTTGCACCAAAAATAGGTTATGATAACGCTGCAAAAATTGCCCACATTGCTTCTGATTCTGGTGAAACAATTTTGGAGGTTGCAAAAAGAGAAACTTCATTCACCGAAGAAGAATTAATTTCAATATTAAATGCTGAAAATATGACTGAGCCATCTTAAATACCTCCAGCAGAAAGAAATTACAAATGAAATTTAAACTGAGAAGCCTTCTTGTTACAGTTTATATTCCCGCTTTTTTAACTGCAGTATGCGCTGGAATGCTTGCGCCAACAATACCAGCAAAAGTAGACTTTATAGGTGGAACAGCTTTTATTATTGGGTTGGCAGTTGGTGCACAGGGCTTAGGAGAGGCCTTTTTTTCAATTCCAACTGGCTTATTAATAAATAAGTACGGAAACAAAAAAATAATGGTAATCGGTATGCTCGGCTTATCTTTTTTTGGTCTTCTGTCAGGGTTGTCAGAAAATAATTTAACTTTATATTTTTCATTATTTTCATTAGGAATTTTTTATGGTTTTTTTAGTCTTAGTAGACATTCTTTTTTAACTCAAATTGTTCCTTTAGAATTTAGAGGAAAGGCATTTTCTAGGTTTGGAGGCATTAATAGAATAGGTTGGTTTGTTGGTCCTGTAGCTGGCGGTTATACAGCTGGCTCTATAGGTATAGACATCCCTTTTTATATTATCTCGGGTGTTGCAATTTTCACTGCAATTTTAATTTATTTTAGCCACGAGCCAATAAACCAAAGTGATAATTTAGAAGAAGAAAGTTCACCAAAATCGATAAGGTCAACAATAGTAGATCATAAGAAGTCTTTTATTGTTGGTGGAACAGGTCAGTTTATAATGCAATTTCTTAGGCAATGCAGGCATGTCCTTATTCCTATATGGGCTTTTAGTATTGGATTAGAAGTTGAGCAGTTAGGTCTAATTCAAAGTATTTCCTCAGCAGTAGATATGACTCTTTTTTATCCAGTAGGAATAATTATGGATCGTTATGGAAGGAAGTGGACTTCAGTTCCAAGTATAATTTTGCTTTCCATAGGATTTATAGCATTAATCTACAGCAATACATTTTTTGGATTAATGGCAGTAGGTATGCTGCTAGGTTTTGCCAATGGACTTGGTTCAGGAGCTATGCTTACACTTGGTTCAGACTTATCCCCAAAAATTAACCCCGGATCATTCTTGGGTATTTGGAGACTCTTTGGCTGGTCTGGTAATTCAGCGGGCGGCCCAATAAGTGGAGCAATTGCACAATCATTCACTATTTCAGCTTCTTCAATTTCAGTTTCAGCCATAGGTTTTGTTGGCGTATTATTATTCAGTTTTTTTATACCTGAAACATTAAAAAAAACTGAATAGCTAAATTTTTCTTAAATACTCATGGAGTTGAGATAAGCAAACTGAATCTTCTTCCAAATTCCTTCCGTCTACTGCATAGGCACTATCTCCTGACATGCCCTCTACTGCACCTAAGTCAACAGATTTAATTATTAATTTCTTTGCATCATCAACAGATATTAATAAATTCTTATTTAAAATGGACGATATTTCAGCAATTAATCCATAAGCCCCCCAATTGGAGCAGCTAGAAATAATTAAATTATTTACCTTGGTTGTTGCTGGGTTATCTGGCAATCCTTCTACTTTCTTTATTTCTCTATTTAAATTCCCCATTCCAATCTCATTGCCTCCATCTCCAATACCAATACTAAATTTAGAATAATTAAATAAATAATCTATTTTTGCATTGTATTCAGAAACATCTTCTCCTTTCCAATTTCTATAAGTGCCATCTCCCATCAAAGATGCTCTCTCGATACTGATGCATAAAGAAGGATTTAATTCATCAATTAGATTAATAGCAAATTTTTTAGAATTCTCATGATTATCAACTGGAAATTCAACAATTCTATCTTGACTTTCAGTAATACCTTCTAAAATTTTTAGGGACCACTTATCTGTTACATATATAACGTTAAATCCAATATTATTTAGGGCTCTACCCAATGCAATAGATCCAGCTGGACCATCAGTTTCTGAGGCATTTGCATAAGATATATAAAATCCAGTTACTATAAGAACTGTGCCTTTTCTTGAAACAACTTCATTTGCCGCATCAGTTAAAAAATTTTTTCCTAAATAGCTTTTTAACTTTGAAATATTCCTGATATCTTTTTGCAATATTATATCTTCAGGCAAACCCATTACTTATCCTCATCTTTTAAGTCAGTAACAAACATATATCCAGGAGAATGAGTGAATACAACAGGAATTTTAGCTTTTTTCAACACTACTTGAGGAGTAACACCACATGCCCAGAAAACTGGAACATCTCCATCGTCTTGCTGTTTCCAAAATTCCCCAAAATCAGGTTTATTTAGATTATTTATGCCAATTTTAGATGGATCTCCAACATGAATAGGAGCGCCGTGATTATTCTCATACTTAGAAGTTATAGAAATAACTTTTTCTATCTTATTCTCGGGTATCCATCTCATAGAAACTACCAAAGGGCCTGAAAAGAAAGATGTGCTTGTTGTTTCTATATTTGTAGAATACATAGCTACATTTCCATTTTTTTCAAAATGAGGCATAAATATACCTTCTTTTGACAAAGCGAATTCAAAAGAAAAACTACAACCAAGAAGGAATGCCACAAAGTCATCTCTCCACTCATCAATTAAATTGTCTAATGTATCAACCAAATTGCCATATTCAAATTTTTTATAAGACACGATATCGGTTCTTAGATCGGCAGATGGAGCCGATTTATAAGGAATATAAGAACCTGAATCTAGTTTTTCTATAATGGGGCATGGCTTTGGATTCAAACTACAAAATTTTTCAAAATCATCAGCGTAATCATTTGTAACTATTACTAAATTTGTTTGGATGTAATCTTTTGCAAACCCACAGGTAGGCTGATTAAAATTATTATTTCTAATTTTTTCTCTTAATAATTTAGAATCCAATGATTTTTTCCTTTAAATGTGTAGAATTGTAAACATATATCCTAAATAATATATAAAAATGATTGAGGTGTGAATTTGGTCACTTTAGATGCAATAGTTTCATTAGCAAAAAGAAGAGGTTTTGTTTTTCAGGGGAGCGAAATTTATGGAGGGCTTAGAAGTGTATGGGATTTCGGCCCTTTAGGAATCGAATTAAAAAGAACCGTAAAAGATGTGTGGTGGAAGCATATGATCCACCAAAGAGAAGACATTGAAGGTATAGATTCGGCTATACTAATGCATCCTAGTGTATGGGAAGCTAGTGGTCATGTTTCCGGGTTTACTGACCCATTAGTTGAATGCAAAACTTGCCATATAAGATTTAGAGAAGATCAGATTGAAGATGCCAAGTTATGCCCAGAAAAAGATTGTAAAGGCAATTTAACTGAATCAAAGCAATTTAACCTAATGTTCCAAACTTTTATGGGGCCAGTTCAAGATGAAGGGTCACAAATTTATCTTAGACCGGAAACTGCGCAGGGTATATTTGTCAATTTTGAAAATGTTATGACATCTGCAAGAAAAAAAATACCATTTGGGATAGGCCAGATTGGAAAATCGTTCAGAAATGAAATTACTCCTGGAAATTTTATTTTCAGAACTAGAGAATTTGAACAAATGGAAATGGAGTTTTTCTGTAAACCAGATTCTGCTGATGAATGGTTTAAATATTGGATAGATTTTAGTCATGATTGGTTTGAGTTATTGGGAATCAAAAAATCTAATTTAAGAAAAAGAGAGCATACAGATGACGAAAAGCCTCACTATGCAAAAGCAGCCTTAGATATTGAATACAATTTCCCTTGGGGCTGGGGTGAACTTGAAACAATAAATAACAGAAGTGATCATGACCTAAAAAGCCACTCAGAAAAAAGCGGAAAAGATCTTTCTTTTTTTGATGAAACATCAAAAGAGAGGTATGTTCCTTATGTAATAGAACCAGCTATGGGCGCTGACAGGACCGTATTAGCAGTTATTTGTGATGCTTATGACGAAGAGGACTTGGAAGGCGAAAAGAGATCTTTGCTAAGATTTAAACCAATTATTTCTCCTATTCAAGTAGCCGTTCTTCCTCTTAGTAAAAATGAAAAACTCTCTGAGGTTAGCGATGAGATATATAAAAAATTGCAAAAAATATACAGATGTCAATTTGATAACACTCAAAGTATAGGAAAAAGATATAGAAGACAGGATGAAATAGGTACACCTATTTGTTTAACCATAGATTTTGATACTGTTGAAAAAGATCAGTGCGTAACATTGAGGCATAGAGATACAATGGATCAGATTAGAATTAAAATAGAAGATATTGAAAAAGAAATAGAAAAATTATTCACAACTTTCTAATATGTCATTAAAATCATCAATCTTATTAATCACAGTTTTTTTAATATCATGTAATAGTGTTAACGATAATAATGATTTAGTTTTCAAAGGTACTGATATAAACGGGATTGAGTTTAATTCAAAAGAATATAGTGGAACTCCAATGATAATTAATTTTTGGTACCCTTCCTGTCCTCCATGCACAAAAGAAATTCCAACTTTAGTAGAATTTGATAAAAAAAATAAACAAAAAATCATGATGCTGGGGATAATTCATAACTCCCTTGTAGACCCAAAAGAAGATTCAGTAAAAATGCTAGAAAAATTTAATGTTGAATACATCAATTTATATGATGAAGATAATTTGCTTACTGAAAAATTTAAAGTGCTAGGTTTTCCTACAACCATATTTTTAGATGAAAATCACAATATAAGCACAAAGTGGACTGGCTTTATTGATGATAATACTCTTAAAAAAGAATCTTCAAAAATAAGTAAATAATGCCAATATTCGAATTTATAATTAATTTCATTCATTCAATCGCAGCCTCTGTATGGCTTGGAGGGTGCTTTTTAATGATTACACTATCTATGAGTCAAAAATTTAAATTAATTGAAAATTATCAATCAATTTTTCAAAATATTTCATTTTCACTTAGAGAACTTGTAAATGGATCAATGATTCTGATTTTCTTAACAGGAATAATCATGACAATCCAAAAACTTTCCCTAGTCCAAACTGATACAGGATATGCAATAATATTGGGGATAAAAATTATATTAAGCTTGGGAATTATTTCTAGGATCTGGCAATTTCGGAACTCTGGGTATCCAAAATATTCCAATAATTATCTGGAATGGCTATTAGGTTACAATTCTTTTGCTATTTACGGAGTCCTAATTTTCTTTTTGGCAGACCTTTTGGAGAATATAGTTTAATAGGCTCTATATATTCTAATGATCTTTTTATTTTTCTTAATTCGCAATCTATGTGCAACTTAATTTGATTAATATTAGAAATAATTTCTTTAATAGGAATAAGAACGAAAGATCTTGATTTATAATTTTTATGAGGAACTATAAAGCTTTTCCTGTTAATTCTAATCGACCCAATCATAATTATGTCAATATCTATGACTCTTGGGCTGAGATCATTTTTATTCTTTCTTCCTAATTTCTTTTCAATTTTTTTAGTTAGATTAAGAAGAGATGTAGGGTTAATATTTGATTTAAATAGTGCTACCTGATTCAAATATTTACCATGATTTGATACTCCTTGAGGTATTGTTTCATACACAGAAGATTTTCTTATTAGCCGTATCCTTTTAGAAAGAATTTTTAATGAGCTATCTAGGTACTTCTTTCTATCCCCAAGATTTGATCCAATGCTAATTATAATTTCATTCATTAACTTAATTTTTCGATAAAATTTAATAAATTCTTAACTGCTACTGCATCATGCACTCGAAATAATTTGGCTCCCTTTTCCTTAGAAACTATAACTGAAGCCATTGAGACTTCCTCTCTATCTGACACAGAAGCATTGTCTGCAATTTTTCCTAAAAATGACTTTCTAGAAGTTCCTACTAGAACAGGTAAACCAATATCAGAAATTTGATCTAAATTTTGATGCAATTCAACATTTTGATCAATACTTTTATTAAAACCAAACCCTGGATCAATAATTATTTTATTATTTTTAATTCCATTAGCATTAAGAAAATCTATTTTTTCCACTAAATCTATTTTTACTTGGTCTGCAACTGAGTCATTATTTTTTAATGGTTTATTATGAGTTAGGATGTATGGAATATCGGCACTTTTAACAACCTCAATCATTTTGGGGTCATAATTAAGCATTGATATATCATTAATGATGTTTGCTCCTGCCCTAACTGCTTCTGAAGCAACTTTTGACTTCCTAGTATCTATACTTATTGGAACATCAGATATTTTTCTTAATTTTTCAATTAGAAATGATACCCTATTAATCTCTTGGTCTTCAGAAATTTCAACAACGTTTTCATATAAAGATTTAGGTCTCGTTGATTCAGCACCTATATCAATAATATCTACGCCACTATCTGTAAATGATTTAATTATATTAAGCGCCTTATTGATATCAGTTCCTATGCCATCGCCTGAAAAAGAATCATCAGTTAAGTTAACTATTCCCACTACAGCAGTTCTGTTTTCTAGATCAAATTCGAAGTTTCCTATTTTCATACATTTATTTATATCTTTTCTCTTATAATTTACAACAAATATTATTTGATAGAAATCAGTGTCTGAGATAGCATTTACATTTGAAAAATGAAAAAAAATTCTGACAACAATACAAATTCTAAAAAATCTAACTTATCTAGTTCAAAGATTTCAAATCTTAAAAATAGAAAAGATGAGGCTAAATTAGGTGGAGGAGCTGCAAGACAAGAAGCTCAGCATAGCAAAGGTAAGAAATTAGCTAGAGAAAGACTATCTTTATTATTTGATAACGGACAGTTTACTGAGATAGATCCTTTTGTTAAGCACAATTCTTCAGATTTCGGACTTGATAAGACACGAATTGATGGAGATTCAGTAATTTGTGGTTACGGAAATGTTCATGGCCAGCAAGTATTTGCTTTTTCTCAAGATTTCACAGTCCTTGGCGGCTCACTATCAAAAGTAGCCTCAAATAAGATATGTAAAGCATTTGATCTAGCGATTAAGACTGGATGTCCTATAGTAGGCATAAATGATTCTGGTGGAGCTAGAATTCAAGAAGGTGTTGATTCACTTTCTGGATATGGCGAACTTTTCAAAAGAAATACAATGGCATCAGGTGTTATACCTCAAATAACAGTTGTAGTAGGGCCATCTGCTGGAGGTGCTGTCTACTCACCCGCATTAACAGATTTTATATTCATGGTTGATGGAGTTGGTCAAATGTATATCACTGGACCTGAAGTAGTTAAGGCGGTAACAGGAGAGGATGTTAGTCATGATGATTTAGGTGGTGCAAATGCTCATTCTACAAAGAGTGGAGTTGCACACTTTGTAAGCGCATCAGAAGATGAGTGCTTTGATGAAGTAAGAAATCTTATTAATATACTTCCATCAAATAATGTTGATACTAAAACTAATAGTGACTCACAAGAAGATTATGATCAATCAATGCTAGATTCATTTGTACCTGAAAGCCCAAATCAAAGCTATGATGTCAAAGAGATTATTAATACAATCATAGACCCTAATTCATTTTTAGAAGTTCAAGAATCCTACGCTCAAAATATTGTAATAGGTTTTTCTAAATTTAATGGAGAAACTGTTGGTATTGTCGCAAACCAACCTGATCACATGGCAGGAGCATTGGACATCAATGCCTCCTCAAAAGCAGCCAGATTTGTCAGATTTTGTGATTCATTCAACATACCAATTGTAAGTTTAGTTGATGTTCCTGGCTTTATGCCTGGAACAGCACAGGAATATGGCGGAATTATTAGACATGGCGCAAAACTACTTTATGCATACGTTGAAGCAACAGTTCCAAAAATAACAATAATAATGAGAAAAGCCTACGGAGGAGCTTATATTGTAATGGGGTCAAAAGAACTGAGGTGCGATGTGAACGTTGCTTGGCCATCAGCAGAAATTGCAGTTATGGGGCCTGAGGGCGCTGTTAATATCATTGGCAGAAAAGAAATTTCAAGTTCAGAAGATCCCGAAAAGAAAAAACAGGAGCTTATTGATAATTACAGAGACAAATTTGCTACCCCATTTGTGGCTGCAGAAAAGGGATATTTGGATGATGTTATAGAACCGTCACAAAGCAGACAGCACATATTAAATAGCCTAAATATGCTAAGAAATAAAGTTGATCATAATCTTCCAAAAAAACACGGAAATATACCTCTTTAAACTGAAAGGAAATACATGATTGATCTGCTAAAAATAGCAAAAATTGAAGCTAGTGGGGACAATTTATTTGAGGAATTATCAAATCTTTATGAAGAAGCAAATATAAAACCTAATGGATATCCAGATGCAGTTGTATGGCAAGGTGGAAATCATGATGGAAAAGTCAGTCCAGTTGCTCATTCTTTAACTGATGCATATGCTCTTCTTGGCACAATTGCAGCTATAGATATTCTTGGCTTACCTTTCTATGCAGTACCAATGTGGTCTCAATTTAGACACGATACAAAATTAGAAGCTTTGGCTTGGTTCGGTAATATTCCATCAACATCTATTAAATGGTCTACTGCAGGGGATGCCTACGTTAATGACGGAAGTGGAAATAAAGTAGTTGTCATGGGTAAATCTGGAAATGCACATCTAAGAACTCAAGCAGGAGTTTATTGCAATGTTAGGCCGTACGGCCCAATAACTGTTGTTAGAAGTATGCCGTGCCTTCCTTACTCTCAAGACAAAAGTAAATTTACTGTAAATGATTCAGGTATAGTTCATTCAGAAATGAACTCCCCTGGTGTTCAAATGGCATATGCAAACAGATTATTTCTGAAATTAGTAAATGATAGCGGAGCTATTGGACGTATTGCCACTAAACCTACTCAAGCAATGGAAGATGGGATTAATGCAGGGCTTCATTCCTGGTTAATTCAAGATACAAAGTTTGAAGTTGGCAGAAAATATGCAGTTGACCCGTATGAGGAGCACAAGGAAAGTATTGATAAAATAATCAAATTACTTCCGCCGGATTTTAAAAATGGAATGGATAATTGGTCTGGAAGAATTGAGCAGCACATAGCTGATACAAATTATGGCTTACTAATATGGGATTTGATAAATAAACAAAATACTATTGTATTATCTACAGACCTTGATGGAGATAGACTTACTGATCTTTTAGCTGATATTTCAGACCCATTAAGGACATTTTCAGGCATGGTAGCAAATAAACTTGGACAAGATATAGATACTAATAAATTGTGGTCTGATATGGGTTATACAACTGGAAATGGGCGAGATATGACCTCAGTTATGTACAGAATGGAAGGTCCTCCAATTCATGAACAGACCTTAGGTTCGGCAGATGCGATGTTACTAAGACTATTAGATGGCGACGAATGGGTTAGTGGAACAAAACAGCCTTATGACCCAAGAATACACTTTGTGTTAATTAGGGATGCATATATAGATGCAAATCCTGATAATAAAGAGCTACATGCATGGCTAGATAATGCATTAAATAAATTTGATGACATTTATTCCGGTGAAAGACCAGGATTTTTAGATGGATATAAAAAATTAAAAGATCAAATAACCCCTTGGGGCAACTAAGAAAGGAAAGCTTAAATGAAATCTAAAGTTACAGTTGTAGGCGCAGGAAATGTTGGGGCAACCACTGCTCAAAGAATTTTTGAAAAAGGTCATAGTGATGTTGTTTTAATTGACGTAGTAGAAGGAATTCCTCAAGGAAAGGCTCTTGATATTTTAGAAAGTGGTCCAATTGTAAAATCAGATGCAAAAATCGTAGGCACAAACACCTATGAGGAATCTAAGGACTCTGACATTGTTGTAATTACTGCTGGGATAGCTAGAAAGCCTGGAATGAGTAGAGATGATTTATTGATAACCAATATGAATATAGTTGGGTCAGTGACTGAAAGCATAATGAAACACTCTAAAAACCCTATTATTATTGTTGTTTCTAATCCTTTAGATGCAATGGTTCAGCATAGTTTTTCTAAAAGTGGTCTTTCAAAAGAAAGAGTCATTGGAATGGCTGGAATTCTAGATACAGGAAGATTCAGAACTTTTCTTGCTGAAGAATTGAATGTCTCAGTTAACAGCATTGATGCTTATGTTTTAGGTGGTCATGGAGATTCAATGGTTCCTTTGCTTAAAGCAACAACTATTGGTGGGGTTCCAGTTGAAGAATTAATTGAAAAAAATAGATTAGAAGAAATTGTTCAAAGGACAAGAGATGGAGGGGCAGAAATTGTTGCTCATCTTAAAACAGGAAGTGCGTATTATGCTCCTTCTGCTGCTGTTGCACAAATGGTAGATGCAATAATATTTGATACTAAAGAGGTATTCCCTTGTGCTGCAATGTTAGATGGTGAATATGGAATAAGTGGAGTTTATGCAGGAGTTCCAGTTAAACTTGGAAGTTCAGGAATTGAAGAAATAATTAATTTGAATTTAAGTCAAAGTGAAAAAGATGGACTAACTGCTTCTTCTAAATCCGTAGAAGAATTAATCGATGTAATGAAAGGTCAATCATAAATGAAACTCAAAGGAAAAAAAGCTCTAGTAACTGCAGCAGGCCAAGGTATTGGTAGGTCTACTGCTGAACTTTTTACAGAAAATGGAGCTGAAGTAATTGCATGCGATATCAATAAAGATACTTTAGCAACTCTAAATGGGATGAAAACGATTCAAGCAGATGTAACAAAATATAGTGACCTTGAAAATATTTTCAGAGAAACAGGAGGGGTTGATGTTCTATTTAATGGTGTAGGATTTGTTCATGGTGGAACAATATTAGAGTGCGATGAAGATCAGTGGGATCAAGCATTTAATATAAACGTAAAATCAATGTATCAGATTATTAAGCTTTATCTGCCCCACATGATTGAACAAGGTTCTGGCTCAATAATTAATATGTCTTCGGTTGCTTCAAGCTTGGCTGGAGTTGTAAATAGATTTTCTTACTCTGCAAGCAAAGCCGCAATAATTGGTATCACCAAGTCAGTTGCAAAAGACTTCGTAGGGAGTGGTATAAGATGTAATGCTATTGCTCCTGCTACTGTTGAATCACCTTCTTTGCAAGATAGAATAAATGCTGAGGATGATCCTGTTCAAGCAAAAAAAGATTTTATTGCAAGACAACCTATGGGAAGACTTGGCCAACCAGAAGAAATAG
>CEQM01126312.1_pt1 | contig 12782 bp, 11 predicted proteins | sample 531111 | NCBI WGS metagenome assembly CEQM01 (sample SAMEA2621278, study PRJEB7988) | marine metagenome | biome: marine biome (ENVO:00000447); feature: deep chlorophyll maximum layer (ENVO:xxxxxxxx); material: "saline water (ENVO:00002010), including plankton (ENVO:xxxxxxxx)" | depth 120 m
TGAGGAATGGAGGAGACTGAAACCTTTTCTCACAAGCATAGAAGGGGAAATAGACAAAGAAAAAACAAAAATAAGCATAGATACATATCATTCTCAAAATATCAAAAAGATATCTGATTTCGAAGTAGAAATGATCAACAACCCTTCTGGGATGCCTAATGAAGAAGCATTAAAAACAATCTGCCAGAAAAAATTACATCTGATTGTTAATCATGCTTTATGGCCTCCAAGAAAAATGCAAATTAAACCATTAAAAAAAACAGAGGTTATGCCTCATGTGATATCTTTTTTTCAAACTGCATCTCAAACGCTTCAAAAATTTAATATAAAAAAATACTACCTTGACCCTGGTATTGGATTTGGAAAAACTCAAAATGCAAATATAGAAATAATCAATAATCTTGAAAAAATAAAAAAAATAGACAAAAACATAGCAATTGGGGTCAGCAGAAAATCACTCATTGGAGAACTTACAAACAAAGATGTTGATGAAAGATTGGAAGGTTCGTTGTTTGTTGCGCTTTGGAGCATTTTGAATGGAGCTAAGCTAATTCGCGTACATGACGTAAAAGAAACTCTGTCTTTCATGAAGTCTTGGGGAATAGATTGTTGAATAAATAGTACGATATAACAAGATGAACAAATCAAAAAACTTAGGGGTCTCTTCAAGAGAAGAAAATTTATCTCAATGGTACACTGACACAGTATTGAAAGCAGGCCTTGTTGATTATGCTCCAGTCAGAGGTTCAATGGTTATAAAGCCTCACGGCTATGCCATATGGGAAGAGATTCAAAAAGAACTTGATAAACGATTTAAAGAAACAGGTCATCAGAATGCTTATTTTCCATTATTGATACCAGAATCTTTTTTAAAAAAGGAAGCAGAGCATGTTGAAGGTTTTGCCCCTGAAGTTGCATGGGTTGAAACAGCTGGTAGTGAACCGCTTGAGGAAAGGCTTGCAATTCGACCAACAAGCGAAGCGATGATTTGTCATATGTATTCCAAATGGATAAATGGTTACAGAGATCTTCCAATACTCATAAATCAATGGGCAAATGTAATGAGATGGGAAAAAACAACAAGACCTTTTTTACGTACCACTGAATTCTTATGGCAAGAAGGACACACTGTTCATGCAACAAAAGAAGAAGCATTGAAGGAAACACTTTTAATGCTTGAAGTTTACAGAGATACGGTTCAAGACTTTCTTGCTGTGCCTTTGGTTTACGGTCAAAAATCTGAATCTGAAAAATTTGCTGGAGCAGTAGAGACTCACACTATAGAAACGATTTTGCCAGATGGGCAAGCATTACAGATGGGTACAAGTCATTACCTCGGAACAAATTTTGCAAAAGCTTTTGACATATGGTTCCAAGATAAAGATGAAACAAGAAAGCACCCTTTTCAAACATCATGGGGCGTTTCAACAAGGCTTATTGGAGGGCTTGTTTTAACGCATGGTGACGATAAAGGTTTAATCCTTCCTCCAAAGATTGCTCCAATTCAAATAGTGATAATCCCTATTGCTGCTGAAAAAAACCCTAAAGTAAATGAAATCAGCCTCAAAATAAAAGAGGACCTTACAAAAAAAGGATTTAAAACCACTTATGACAATAGAGAGAACCTAAGACCTGGATTCAAATTCAATGACTGGGAGCTAAAAGGTGTACCTATAAGAATTGAAATAGGACCAAGAGACCTGGAAGAAAATTCATGCATGATAGCAAGAAGGGATGATGGCTCAAAGAAAAAAATAAAAATTGAAGAAATCATCGAAACTTGTGAATTCTTAAAATCAGACATTCAAAAAAGCCTTTTTGAAGCGGCAAAAAGCAAAATGGAAAACAGGATACTAGAAGGAAGAAAATCTGAAGAAATCAAAGAAGCAATTGACTCCAAAAAAGCAATATGGATTCCATGGAATCCAGAAAACAAAGACCTTGAAGCAGAGATTAAAGAAAAAACAAAAGCAACAATAAGATGTCTTAAACCTTCAGGTGAAAATATTGCTCAAGATGGCTCTAAGACAAAAATAAAAGCATTATTCTCAAGAGCTTGGTAAGAATGAAAAAAGAATTAAAAAATTTCTCAATCAAAGATATAAAGAAAATTATTCATGTTTCAGATCCTGTAATCAATCCAAATAAAAACAACGTATGCTACGTCTTGAAGAAAGCTCACAAAAACACTAAAAAAAATTGTTGGAAATCTGAAATTGCAATAACAGATTTAAAAACACTAAAAAGCAAAAAGATTTCTTCTGAAGAGTTTGATGCGTTTTCGCCCAAATGGTCACCAGACGGAAAAACACTTGCTTTCCTTTCAAAAAGAACAAAAGACGAACATTATCAAATCTATTTGCTCGATATGAATGGAGGGGAAGCAAGAAAATTCACAAAACAAAAAAACGGAATCAACTCTTTTAACTTTTCACCAAATGGGAAATCAATGGTGTTTACATCTTTTAGCAATCCTGAAAAGTCCAAATACAAAGACTCTCTTGCAGACGATGTTGAGGTTATTGAATCAGCATTTTGGAGACTCAACGGACAAGGTTCATTCCTGAGAAAAAGAAATCACCTATTCGCACAAAGAATAAAAAGTAAAAAATCAAAACAAATAACATCTGGAAAATGGAGTGTTGGATCTTGGTTTGCACAAGATGAAAAAATTCTATATTCAAGAACTCCAAATCCTGAAAACGACATGGATCAAGCAATGTCTTCAGAACTTTATTCAATACCTCTGCAGGGTGGGAAAGAAACAAAGATCACATCTTTTGGAAAAAGAGTATATGGCCCTATTGTTTCGAAAGATAACATTTATGTCATTGCAAATGGTATGGAGAAGTCATGGGCATCAAATGACGGCCTTTACGAAGTTCAAAAAAATAAAAAATTAAAAAAAATAACAGGTGATTTTGAATTCGGGATAGGAGACTCGATGAATTGCGATACAAGATTTCCTTCTGGAAGTGATGTTTGGATATCTGATAAATCAAACAAAGCAAGGTTTGTTGCAACCGTTAAAGACTCTCTAAGACTTGTTGAACTAGACATAAAAGAACAATCCTGGAAATACATTTCTGATTCAGAATATTCTGTAATTGGTTATTCTCAATCAAAAGATGGTGAGTCCCGAATCGAGCTTAGGACCTCTCCTGTGTCCTTTCCTGAATTATGGCTTGTCAAAGATGGAAAAAAAGCTATAAAAATAACAAAATATAATGACAACCTTGCAAGCAAGAGAAGATTTTTTAAACCAGAAAAAATGACCTTTGAAGCTTCCGATAAAACTTTAGTAGATGCTTGGGTTATAAAGCCAAGACTTACACATAAGAAAAAAGCTCCAGCAATATTAGAAATTCATGGAGGTCCAAAAACGGTTTACGGAAATGCCCTTATGCTTGAATTCCAAATGCTTGCAGGGGAAGGTTTTGCAGTCATTTATGGAAATCCTAGAGGTTCTGATGGATATGGTGTTGACTGGGCACATAGCGTTTTTAAGAAATATGGTGAGAGAGATTATGAAGACCTTATTGAATCAGTTCAAGCAAGCCTTAAGAGGCATAAAGAAATCGATGAAAAAAGACTTGGGGTGTGTGGTGGTTCTTATGGTGGCTTTATGACAAATTGGATAATAGGTCATACTGACATGTTTAAAGCTGCAGTTACACAAAGAGGTATATCGAACTTCACATCAATGTTTGGAACAAGTGATATTGGTTACTTTTTTGACATTGAACAGATTGGCAAAACACCTTGGGAAAATCCTGAAGTGTATATAGAAAAAAGCCCTATAACCTACGTTGAAAACATGAAAGCTGCTACATTAATAATACACAGCGAACAGGATTTAAGATGTCCAATAGAGCAAGCAGAACAACTTTTTATTTCACTGAAAATGCTAGGCCAAAAAGTCTCCTTTGCCCGTTTCCCAAACGAAACACATGAATTATCAAGATCTGGTTCTCCAAATAGAAAAATGGAAAGATTGAGATTGTTGATTAACTGGTTTAAAAACAACCTATGAAAATAAAAGTAAACGGAAAGATCGTAACTTTCGAAGGTGGAACTGTGAATCAGCTTTTAAGAGATTTAAAAATATCACCAGACTTTGTTGCAGTGGCTTTAAATAGAGAAATAGTTCATCGTCATGAAAGGGATTGCATTGAACTAAAAGAAGGAGATGCTCTAGAGTTTGTAAAAGCAGCCCCAGGAGGATAAATGTTAAATATAGGACCTTATGAATTTCATTCAAGACTTGTTTTAGGAACAGGCAAATATGAAAATTTCGAAATAATGAAAAAATCTTTAGAAGCAAGTGGTACTGATTTGGTAACAGTTGCAATTAGGAGAATTGATTTGAACGCTCCAAAAGGAGAAGGTCTTTTGGATTTTGTTGATTCTGAAAAATTCAGCCTATTGCCAAATACAGCTGGATGCTTTAATATTGAAGATGCAATATTGACAGCAAAACTTGCAAGAGAAGCATTGAAAACAAACCTAATAAAGCTAGAAGTCATTGGCGATAAGTTCAGTTTATGGCCTGATATGGAACAAACCATAGAAGCAGCAAGAATCCTAATTGAAGATGGCTTTGTTGTAATGCCTTACTGCGGCCCTGATCCAGTAGGAGCTAGAAAACTTCAGGAGATTGGCTGCCATGCAGTCATGCCGCTTGCTTCGCCTATAGGAAGTGGTCTTGGAATACAGGACAAAGAAACGTTATCAATAGTTAGAAAAGCCATAAACAATGTGCCAATGATAGTTGATGCAGGTGTTGGAACAGCCAGTGATGCAGCTGTTGCGATGGAGTTAGGAGCAGATGGGGTGCTTATGAATACCGCTATAGCAGAAGCCAAAAAACCAATTCAAATGGCTGAAGCAATGAAATATTCAATTATTGCTGGAAAATTAGCATTTGATGCTGGAAGAATGCCAAGAAAATTTGCTGCAGATCCCTCAAGCCCAACAGAAGGTGTTCCCGGAAGTTGAAAAGAATTGACACCATTGGCATAACCCCATCGGTAGAAAATGAAATAACAATTCTTAAAAAGATAGAGATTGCGATTGATCGAGGGATGGATGCACTCCAGGTAAGAGATAAAAAAATCAATCAAAAAAAATTTACAGAGACTTCAAAGGTGATAAGAAAAGAGTTTCCAAAATTATTCTTGATATTCAATGGAAAACCTGAAATAGCTGCAGATATTGGGTTTGAAGGATTGCATGCACCAGATTCAGAACCCTCAAGAGAATGGATTGAAAATTACAAAGCTAACTCCCATTTGTTTCTTACCGCATCAATCCATAACATAAATTCATTAGAAAAATTTAAGAACTTTAAATTTGATGCAGCACTGTTGTCACCAGTTAAAAATACACCTTCAAAAGAAAAATACCTTAGACCTTTAGGTTGGGAGAATTTTAAATTATTAGCGAAAAAAATAAAGAAACCAACTTATGCCCTTGGGGGAATGTCAATTTCAGACATGGAAGAAGCACAAAGAAATGGTGCTCAAGGTTTAGCGATGATGGGTTATTTCTTCAACAACTAGCTTTCTGAAGGGACCCAGACATAAAGAGCTTTCAGAAAGGGTTTTTGTTTGTCTGAGTTTATCATGTCAACACAATCCTCAAGATCAGAAGGGGTGTCATTTCCCTCAAGGATAACCAAAACACTATCACCTGTTTCGTCTTGCCTGTCTACAGACCTTAATGAAAGATTATTTTTTGATGCATATCTTTTAATCCTGCTTATTGGATTTTTCCATTCTTGTATCCATCTACCGAAAAGCTCTATTGAAGGATCGTCTTTTTTTAAACTTACGATAACTTTTCTACCAACTTTCCTATTAACAAGTATGCCAATCTCCTCCAACATCCTGAGCTCTCTTGAAACATTTGTACTATGTCCATTAACTATGGCAGCAAGCTTCCTGACATGATAATCCTGCTCAGGGTTCGAAAAAACCTCGAGAAGTATGTCAGCTCTAAGCTTTGAACCAAATATCTTTTTTAACGACATAGGATATATTTTACTCTAAAAATACTGGATAGAGTGAATTTTATTCCAAGAAAAACAAACAGAGTAACTTTTACTCCAGTAAACAAGCAAAAACAAACTGTAAGAAATTTTTTAACAGAAAAGTTAGGTTAAGCTAAAAATTCTTTGATTAAGGCAGATAGAGTAAAAGGAATCCTTTCAAGAACATCCTTTCTTAAGACTCTCTCTTCATGAGTCGCAGCTCCATAGCCTAACGGTCCAATGTTCACATATGGTATATCCTGAACGCCTATGCCCTTTGAAGATGTTAGCTTCAGGGGTTGTTGAGGTGTGAACTCTATCCAATAGTCTCTACTTGCTGGAATTAAAGAAAATTCAGAAACATCTTTATAAAAAGGCTGTTTCTCGTGTTCGATTTCAAATTTTTTAGCAGACTTCTTCAAAACTTTATCCAATGCTTTTTCAAAATCACTTTTTTTAGAAGACTTCCAAGAATAACCTGGGTAATAAGGAGGAATAATGGAAACAACACACCAGGGTGATTTGATCTTTTTGTAAAGAGCGCTTGCAAGAAACTTCTCCCTGCATAACTCTCTTAAATTCTGCCCTTTAGGAATTATGTAAGGCTTTTCAACAAGCTCGAGTGTATCAAGCATAGGGATATCAATTACATCAAATCCAAACTTTTTCGATCTCTCTAAAACTTTTTTTTCTATAACGCCAGCAACTTTCTCCTTAATGACTTCTAGAATTTCTGTTGGCTTTTTGAAAGTAGGCACATGCATAAAACCCCAAAATTCACCAGGAACCTGAGTGTTATACGAGTCTTTCAGATCTCTAGCTGACAAAAATAAAGACTTAGGAGTTTTAACTCCATCCTTTTCTTCTACCAAATATTCAGCACAATCCAATTCATTAACGATGTCTGAACCTATGGCTAGTGCTGAGGGAAAACCATCATTTGATGAAATTGTTCCTGTAGGACCTCTGTAATAAACACAAACCAAAGCTTTGCCTAAAAGAGACATATGCACATCTCTAACAGAATTTTCAGCTGACGGCTCCCAAGCATCCGTTCCTACCATGCCAACAATGCTCATTTTTCTTTTTCTGATTTCTTGGCCTAGTTTAGGAAGTGCATTTTTTATACCTTCTGAATCGCCATGCCTATCAGGGCAAATAAGCAAAACCAAACTTGCATCTTCATTTTCCCATGCAATAATCGTTTCGATTAAGGCAGCCAAACTTCCTTTCATGTCCAAAGTTCCCCTACCCCATATCCAATCTTTTGTCTTTACATGTTTTGTTGCAAGCTTTGATAATGGAGGTCTATCGTCCATTTGTCCAACTTTAGACTCCTTAACCTCAGCATTTAAGCTTTTAAGAAGCTTGTCTGGACTGGTAGAAACAGGCTCAAGATAAGAATAGTCAGAAGTGCCTACAGTATCAACATTGGCTACAAACAATAATGCATTCTTGCTTTTTCCCTTTTTAATCAATGCAATAGATCTTTTTTCCTCTGGGAAGTTTGGATTTTTCTCAACCTCATAACTGTAAGATAACACATCTATGCCACCTTCACATTTTCTTTTTACATATGACTCTATAAAATCAAGAATATCGTCTTCCCCGTAAGAACCAGTTGAGCTTTTGATCTCAACAAGATCGTTCATTAAATTAAGAATTTTGTTTGGATCAGCTATTGGAATTGGCATAAGGTAGATTTTATGATGATATTTGCGAATGTGTTCCCCAAAGTCGACCAAGTTCAGCACAAATTTCACCAATCGTGCACTTTTGTTTAACAGCATTCAGTATAGAAGGCATTAGGTTCTCGTTACTCCTTTGAGCTTTTGATAGTTTCCCTAAAGCTTCTTTGACAACATCCTTATCCCTTGAACTCTTTGCATCATTTAATTTTTTTATCTGATTTTCTCTAGTTTTTTCTGGTATCAACTGAGGGTCTGGGATCTTTGACGAATTTTCTTCAAAAGAATTTACTCCAATTATTAATCTTTCTTTATTTTCGATTTCTTTTTGATATTTATGACTTGCTTCATGTATCAAAGATGAAGTCAAGCCATTCTCAACAGATTTAATTGCTCCACCAGACTTTTTTACCAAGTCAATAATCTGATTTGCTTCTTTCCTTATTCTGCAAGTTTCATCTTCGATAAATTTAGAACCTCCAAATGGATCGACCTCTCTTGAAAGCCCGCTTTCATGATAAAGGATCTGCTGAGTTCTCAAGGCGATAAGTGCAGATTCTTCGGTTGGCAGGCCAATTGCTTCGTCATATGCATTCGTATGCAATGACTGAGTGCCTCCTAGTGTTGCTGCCAAAGCCTGCAATGCAACTCTTGCAACATTTAGCAAAGGTTGATTTCTTGTTAATGTTGAACCGCAGGTTTGAGTGTGGAATCTTAATTTTCTTGCATTCAGGTTATCTACACCATAACTTTCAAGAATATCATTCCAAATCCACCTTGCTGCTCTGAATTTTGCTACCTCTTCGAAAATGTCATTATGGCACCCAAAAAAGAAAGAAAACCTTTTGACAACTTTTTCAAAATTTAAATTTGTATCTTTTGCAATCTCTAAATAAGCAATAGCATGAGCAAATGTTATACCTAGCTCGAGAGCAGCACTAGCTCCCGCCTCTCTTATGTGGTATCCCGAAATGCTAATAGGGTTGAAATTTGGAACATTTTCAACCATCTCAAAAGTATCTTTTGTTAATTTCATGCTGGGTTCTGGTGGAAAAATATATGTACCTCTAGCAACATATTCTTTCAATATATCATTCTGTATAGTTCCCCTTACTTCTTCCCAAGAAACATTTTGCTCTTCAGCCACAACAAGCAACATTGCCCATATTATTGAAGCAGGAGAGTTGATTGTCATGGATATACTTACTTTGTCTAAAGGTATACCATTCAGCAATATCCTCATATCATCAATTGTGTCTATTGCAACACCAGCCCGCCCTACTTCTCCAATTGATAAAACATTGTCGCTATCAAGACCCATCTGTGTAGGCAAATCAAAAGCAACAGACAATCCAGTTTGACCATTTTTTAATAGATTTTTAAATCTTTTATTTGTCTCTTTCGCAGTGCTAAAGCCCGAATACTGCCTCATTGTCCATGGTCTTTTTTTATACATATCTTTGTATATTCCCCTAACAAAAGGTGGAGATCCCGGTTCAGACATGTTTTCACGCATGCCAATATCCTATCCTTTGTACAATTTATATATGCTTCAAATGATTTTGATACTCGCTTTAAATTTAGAAAATAAATGGACTGAACTTGTTCAAAAAGCAGAAAAAACAGTTGTACATATTGTTTCTTTAAAAAAAAATAATGACAATTTATGGACGAATAATCACTCTGAAGGCTCTGGTTTCATGTTTCAAATGGAAGGTTCAATAATAACCAATCATCATATTGTTGCAAACTCAGATCAAATAATCATCTCATCAGAAGAAGGAACTGTCTTTTCCGCAGAGCTGATAGGCAGTGATCCAATTCTAGATATTGCAATATTAAAAATACCAATTCAATTTTGGAAAAAACCACTGGAGTTCAGAAATCTTGAAAATAAAAAACTATTGCCTGGTGAAGAGGTTATGGCTATAGGAAACCCTTTTGGCTTGTCATCCTCTGTTTCAAAAGGAATAATCAGTGCAGTAGATAGATTTCTGGACACAAAAAACTATCTTAAATGGGGATTGATACAAACTGACGTAGCTACAAACCCTGGAAATTCAGGAGGTCCAATGTTTGATAGTGAAGGACGCTTGATAGGTATGACTTCAGGGAAGCTTGCTGGAGAAGTTGAAAACATAAATTTTGCAATCCCTATAGACAAAATCATCTATTGGAGCGAAAAAATTTTAAAAAATAAAGCAATTCATCCAATGATTGGATTAGAAGTTAAGGAAGATTACATCAATCAAGACGCTTCCTCAATGAAAAAAATTCTAAAAATTACAAACATGTCTCAGTCAACAAAAAACCTAATTAGTAAAAATGACATTATTCTTAAGATAAACGGATACGCAATTGACTCAAAAAGCAAAGCTTTTGAAATTGTTGATAGTCTTGATTACCCAGATACTATTGAATTATTGATATTTCGCTATGGCGTTGGCGAGATAAAAGTCTCTTTAAATCTAAAACCAAGAGAATTGGATGATCGTTATTTATGAAAAAAACACACTTAAAAATACTATCCATACTTCAAACAGACGGTAAAGCTTCCTATGCAGAAATTGGTAAAAAAGTGGGACTTTCAATATCGAGTGTTCAAAAAGCAATAAAAGAAATGGAAAGAGAAAATGTCATAAAAGGATATAAAGCTGATATAAATTTAGAAAAATTAGGATTCGACCTTATTGCTCTTTTTCTAATAAAAGCAAATGGTCCGCATATCAGGAGAATTGTTAAATCCTTGAAGGAAGACAGGTCTCTTGAGTTTGTTTATGAGATAACCGGAGAGTATGACATTGCTACAATGGGAAAATTCAGAAATAGAGAAACCATGAACAACAAGATAAAAGAATTGCTTAATGATAAAAATATCGAAAGCACAAATACAAGCATAGTTTTATCAATAGAAAAAGAAGAAAGAAATCTAGATTTTCTGAAAGAATAAAATTCTGTGAAATTAGGTTTAGTTTGCATATCAGAACAGCTTAAGAGCGTTGATAAAGAAAATTCATTTCGCACCATGACTCGTAAAAGATTCAACGATTTAACAATGATGCATAATCGCAACTATGCAATCAAAGAATTGTCAAAAAGGATTTCAAAAAACATAGAAGTTACCTCATTGATAATCAAGCATTGTGAAAAAAAAGGCATTGCTCATTATCGCCTTACCTGTGCAGGCTTTCCATTACTAACAGACCCTACACTTAATTTATCGTTTAATGCGCTAGACAATGCATCAGGCATTAAAAAACAGCTTATATGCCTAGGGGCACAGATTAAAAAATCACCCATAAGCATTGGCAGCCACCCTGATCAATTTAATGTCCTTGCATCAAATAATAAAAAATCAGTTTCCAAAACCATTAAAGAGCTTGATTTTCAAGCAAGCATTATCGATATGATGGGCATGCCAAAAGATTACACTTGCCCTATTAATATCCATATAAATGCTAGCCCCAACGACAAAAAGGCAAATCTTGAAAAGCAGATAAAAGAACTAGGTGAAAGATTTTACAAAGGCTTCAAGAAGTGCTCAAGCTCGATTCGTAATCGCCTTACTATAGAGAATGAAGATAAGGGTTTCTTTAGCGTGAAACATATTTTAATATTTCACCAATACATAAAAAACACATATAACGTAAGCGTGCCTGTTTGTTATGACAATTTACATGATGAATGTAACAACACCTGTGGTAACAGCCTAGAAAAAAATATGAATTTATGCTTAGAAACATGGCCTAAAAACATAGACCCAGTATTCCACTGGTCACAAGGGAAAAAAGACAAACCTCGTTCTCATCGTGACTACTTTAGCACTAATTATTTTCCGCCAGATGCACATCGTGAAATAAAGTGGGAATGTGAGGTTAAAGCGAAAGACTATGCAATTTGCCAATTACTCAATGAGAAACACCTTAAAAATGATGTTGGAAAGAGTTGAGTCTCAAAAAAGCAATAAAGCTTTTCTTCTGCCAAAATCAATTGCATCCTCTTTGCACATGAAAAAAATATCAATTTGATTCTTTTTCCTAGGATGCATTCTGTCCTCAATTTTCAAACGAAAAAAATCACCTATTTGTTCTGATTCTGAATTGAGACAGTCACCCTTTTGATTAATTTCACAAACAATCACAATCTCAATAAATGAACCTAAAGGAAACCTTGATTCAAGATCCTTGCTAACGGCAACATAACCCTCTCGAACAATTTTTCCTGATGCAGCCTCAAAAGGGGTTGAATCAGTTTGTTCAACTAAAGGGTTATATGCAGTCATTAAAACCTCAATAAAAAATGTGGAGTTTTGCCCGATCATATACCTCTCTTTCAGCCATCCTGATAGCAGGTTGTCATTTTTAGTACTTTTCCTGTAATTTTTATTTCTATAAATAGGATAATATCTTCTCATTTCTCTCCAGAGAATATCTTTATTTTGAATATTCTCAACAAAACCCAGATAAAGCATTATGTCTTTTAGTTTTGAAAAATCAAAATTCTCATTTACAAGTCTCGTTTTAAGCAATGTTTCAAGTTGTTTTTTCTGTTCGGGATCTTCTTTTTTCCATGATTGATTTTTAAAATTTCGCTTCCAGAGAGTTTCAAGCAATGAGTTTTCTTCCGGCAAGATGACACCTTGCTTATAGGGTTTAACCTCCACATTTTCCTCTATCGCTCTAATTTCATAAATAGCTTTTATAACTTCATCAATAATGTCTTGATTTTGACTCTTTTCACCCCTGTATAAATCACGTTTTTTTACATAAAATGAATACAATTTTGAGCGATTTGAAAAACTTGAATCGATACCCAAAAGATCTAAAAACTCAACAACAGAATCAGGTTTTTCGAAATTCAAATACTCAATATTACCTAAAAGAGATCTGGAAAGTCTGTAGTTCTGCTCTGCAGAACCTTTGTAATCTTGATTTCCATAACGAAATTTTTTCCACAATTCCTCCCTTGCGCTAAAGCTTTGCTCTTGATTGAAAAAGACTAAAATATCCACTGGATCAATCTTTAAATCACAAGGGTTAATGGCTACTGTCTTAAAGGCCGAA